>Ga0196981_1000020_pt1 | contig 252971 bp, 244 predicted proteins | sample S3_2013CmetaG_FD_155462 | JGI IMG/M metagenome (GOLD analysis project Ga0196981, IMG submission 155462) | Soil microbial communities from Anza Borrego desert, Southern California, United States - S3_20-13C | ecosystem: Environmental > Terrestrial > Soil > Desert | place: USA: California...
TCCTTATCAAGCAAAAGGCCTCCCTGTGAGGCCTTTTGTGTTTCGGCCGACGCGCAACCCCGCTCGCCCACCAGAAAAGCCCTCCACCGAGGGCTTTTTGCTGGACGGTACCAATTCGTTGAATTGGTTGATATAATATTGGTCTTATTGTAGATGGGCTTTCAGCCCATTTTTTGTTTGTGGAACCGGAACAATGCTGGATTTACATACACTGCTGGAGCGGTCGTTAGCGCAAATCGGCTATGAAATGGTCGATCTGGAGATATCCGGCAGAGGAAAACTTCTGCGTCTGTTTATCGACAAGCCTGATGGCATCAGTATCGACGATTGTGCGTTGGTGAGCGAGCATGTGTCACATTTGCTCGCGGTCGAGAACGACGTGGATTACGACCGTCTCGAGGTTTCCTCGCCTGGGTTGGACCGGGTGCTGAAAAAGGAAAGCGATTTCACGCGATTTGCCGGGAACAAAGTGCAATTGAAAATGCGAGTGCCTGTCGATGGCAGAAAGAATTTCACGGGAATTTTACGCGGCATTAACCAGGATGTGGTGCAAATCGAGACCGAGGCGGGATTGCAGGATTTCGCTTTGAGCAATATCGATAAAGCCCGTTTGAGTCCTGAATTTTAGGTGGAGGTGGAAGATGAGTCGCGAAGTATTATTGCTGGTAGATGCGTTGGCGCATGAAAAAAATGTCGAAAAGGAAGTAATTTTTACTGCCTTGGAGTTGGCGCTGGCTTCCGCATCCAAAAAGAGGTTTCAGGAAGATGCCGATGTCCGCGTTGCCATCGATCGCAACAATGGCGAGTATGAGTCATTTCGGCGCTGGCAGGTCGTGGCGGAAGACGCGCTGGAGAACCCGGCAGCACAAGTGTCTATAACTGACGAGCGTGCGCAAGGGCTGAACGAAGGCGACTATATCGAAGAGCTGCTCGAATCCATCGAATTTGGCCGTATCGGTGCGCAAGCGGCGAAGCAGGTTATTCTGCAAAAGGTGCGCGAAGCAGAGCGCGAGCAGATCCTCAACGATTTCCTGGCACGCAAGGAACATCTCGTTACCGGGATGATCAAGCGCATGGAAAAGGGCAATGCGATTATCGAAATCGGCCGTATCGAAGCGCTGCTGCCGCGTGAACAGATGATTCCCAAGGAAAATCTACGTGTAGGCGATCGTGTTCGCGCATATCTGATGCGCATCGAACGCGGCGGACGTGGCCCCCAGTTGATACTGTCGCGTGTGGTTCCGGAATTCCTGGTTAAGCTGTTCGAGCTGGAAGTGCCAGAGATTGAGGAAGGCCTGCTGGAAATCCGATCCGCAGCACGCGATCCTGGATTGCGCTCCAAAATAGCAGTGAAATCCAATGACCAGCGTCTGGACCCTGTTGGCACCTGTGTTGGCATGCGCGGCTCGCGCGTGCAGGCGGTCACCGGAGAACTGGCTGGCGAGCGTGTGGATATCGTATTGTGGTCCATGGAACCGGCGCAATTCGTCATCAATGCGATGGCCCCGGCGGAAGTGTCGAGCATCGTCGTCGATGAAGATGCACACAGCATGGATGTGGTCGTCGATGAAGACCAGTTGGCGCAAGCCATCGGCAAGAGCGGGCAAAACGTCCGCCTGGCGTCCGAGCTGACCGGCTGGACATTGAACATCATGACGGAAGAGGAAGCCGCTCAGAAGAATGAAGCGGAATACTCGAAGACGCGTCAGCTGTTCATGAATAAGCTGGATGTGGACGAAGAGGTAGCCGATATCCTGGCGCAGGAAGGCTTCAGTTCACTAGAAGAAATCGCATACGTTCCGCTGTCCGAGATGACGGACATCGAAGCATTCGATGAAGATACAGTCAACGAGCTGCGCAAGCGCGCGCGCGATGCAATCCTGACCGAAGCGATTGCCAAGGAAGAAAAGGTCGAAGAGGCGTCGGAGGGCCTGCTGGCAATGGAAGGCATGGACGCCGATACGGCACATCTTTTGGCCGCCAAGGGCATTTCCACGGTTGAAGATCTCGCCGATCTGGCCGTGGACGATCTGGTCGAGCTGACCGAGATGGATGCAGAGCGCGCCAAACAATTAATCATGACGGCGCGCGCGCCGTGGTTTGCCTGATAGGGCGATCGCAAAAGTAGACTGGAGAGCAGTATGGGACAATCGAGCGTAGCACAATTTGCCAGCGAGCTGGGCCTGCAGGCGGAGCTGCTGCTTGAGCAGCTGAAAGCGGCCGGAGTGCACAAAGCCAACCCGGACGACAGGCTTACCGAGCAGGATAAGACCGCGCTTCTGGATTATTTGCGCAAGGGCCATGGCGCTGAAGCTCCTAAGAACAAGATTACGCTGACGCGCAAGCAAGTGACTGAAATTCGCAAGTCCGACAGCAGCGGAAAAGCTCGCACCATCCAGGTCGAAGTACGCAAAAAACGCGTTCTTGTCCGCCGCGAGCCGGATGAGCCGGTCCTTGAAGTCGAGCAGCAAATTGAGTTGCCGATAGTGCCCCAACCCGAACCCGAGGTTCAAGTGGCTCTCGAGCCCGAAGCTCAAATTGCTCCTGAAGTGGAGGCGCCGGAAGTGCCAGAGGTGGTGCAGGAAAAGCCTGCTGCTCGTCCGCGCATTCATGACCTGCTCGATGCGGATCAGATCGCCAAGCGGGAAGAAGAGGCACGCCGCCAGGCCGAGCTCATCGCACTGCAAAGCGAGGAACAGCGCAAAAAGCAGGAAATGCTACAAAAGCGCCAGGACGAGGAAGCACGCAAGGCCAGCGAAGCCGCTGCGACGCCAGCACCTGCACCTGCCAGCTTGAGCGAAGGTACACTGCATAAGCCTGCCGCGAAGGAAAAGGCCAAGGACGAAAAGCCGGCTAAAAAGAAAACCACCGGTGATTGGGACAATGCATCCAAAAAACGCGGCATCAAGACGCGTGGCGATGTCGGCGTTGGCCAAGGTTGGCGCGATCACAAGGGCAAGTCCAAATCGCATAAGGATAACGGCGATCAGCAGCATGCATTTTCCGCACCCACAGAACCATTGGTGCGTGAAGTGCTGATACCGGAAACCATTTCTGTCGCGGATTTGGCGCACAAAATGGCAGTCAAGGCTGCCGAGGTGATCAAGACCCTCATGAAAATGGGCATGATGGTCACCATCAATCAGGTGCTGGACCAGGAAACGGCCATCATCGTCGTCGAAGAAATGGGTCATACCGCCCGCGCTGCAGAAGCAAACGATCCGGAAGCATTCCTCGAAACAGAGCATGTCGAAGCGCTGCACGAAAGTCGTCCGCCAGTGGTAACAGTGATGGGTCACGTCGATCACGGCAAGACCTCTCTGCTGGACTATATTCGCCGCACGCGTGTCGCCTCTGGCGAAGCGGGGGGCATTACCCAGCACATCGGCGCCTACCATGTCGAAACACCGCGCGGTCAGGTAACTTTCCTCGATACGCCTGGCCATGAAGCCTTTACCGCAATGCGAGCCCGCGGCGCCAAGGCGACCGATGTGGTTATTCTCGTCGTTGCTGCCGATGACGGCGTGATGCCGCAAACCATCGAGGCCGTGCACCACGCCAAAGCCGCCAAGGTACCCTTGGTGGTTGCCGTGAACAAGATCGACAAACCGGATGCCAACTCCGAACGCGTCAAGCAGGAGTTGGTCGCACAGGAAGTCGTTCCCGAAGACTGGGGCGGCGATACGATGTTTGTCGAAGTTTCCGCAAAGACCGGCCAGGGCATCGAGGATTTGCTCGAGGCCGTGCTGTTGCAAGCCGAAGTGCTTGAACTGAAGGCGCCGAAGAACACGCCGGCCAAGGGGCTGGTCATCGAAGGGCGGCTCGACAAGGGCCGTGGCCCGGTGGCTACCATACTGGTGCAGTCCGGCACGCTCAAGCGTGGAGACATGTTGCTTGCGGGCAGTTCTTACGGACGCGTACGGGCCATGATGGACGAGGCTGGCCGCGAAGTGAAAGAGGCGGGTCCGTCGATTCCAGTGGAAATTCTCGGTCTTTCCGAGGTGCCGAACGCCGGCGAAGAGACCATCGTATTGAACGATGAGCGCAAGGCGCGCGAAATCGCGCTGTTCCGTCAGGGAAAATTCCGTGACGTGAAGCTGGCCAAGCAGCAAGCAGCCAAGCTGGAAAACATGTTCGAGCAGATGGGCGAAGGCGAGGTCAAATCCTTGCCGTTGATCATCAAGTCCGATGTCCAGGGCTCCTACGAGGCGCTGGCGACTTCGTTGCAAAAGCTGTCCACCGATGAAGTCAAGGTCAATATCCTGCATACAGGGGTGGGTGCGATCAGCGAATCTGATGTCAACTTGGCGGCTGCTTCCAAGGCGGTAGTCATCGGCTTCAATGTACGCGCCGACGCAGGCGCACGTAAGTTGATGGAATCCGCAGGCGTGGATGTTCGTTACTACAACATCATTTATGAAGCTGTCGATGAAGTGAGGGCAGCGCTCGGCGGCATGTTGTCGCCGGAGGAGAAGGAAAACGTCATCGGCCTGGTCGAGATTCGGGAAGTGTTCCGTATTTCCAGGGTCGGCTCGGTTGCGGGCTGCTATGTACTCGATGGTACCGTCAAGCGCGGCTCCAAGGTGCGTGTGTTGCGCTCCAACGTGGTCATCCATGCCGGCGAACTGGATTCGCTGAAGCGCTTCAAGGACGACGTGCGTGAAGTCAAAGCCGGCTTCGAGTGCGGCTTGTCGCTCAAGAACTTCAACGATATCGAGGTGGGTGACCAGCTTGAAGTGTTCGAAGTCGTGGAAGTGGCAAGAACGCTGTAATGGCAAAAGAGTTCGCCAGAAGCCAGCGCGTTGCCGAGCAGATACAGCGCGAGTTGGCCGACCTTTTGCAATTCGAGGTCAAGGACCCGCGCGTGTCCATGGTCACCGTTACCGAGGTAGAGGTAACGGGCGACCTGGCGCATGCCAAGGTATTTTATAGTGCGGCGGAAAACAATCCGGACCTGCAAAAAGGTCTGGAAAAATCCGCCGGGTTCCTGCGCAGCCAGTTATCGCAGCGGATGTTGATGCGCACCGTTCCGCAATTGCATTTTGTCTACGATGCTTCCATCGAGCGTGGCATGCGCCTTTCTCGCCTGATCGACGATGCCGTGGCGCAAGACAACAAACCCGACGTCGACGAAAACTGATTTTTCGTGCAGTTCAAACGCATCAAGCGGCCGCTAGACGGCGTTCTGTTATTGGACAAGCCGGTAGGGCTGTCATCGAATCAGGCGCTGCAACAGGCTAAACATTTATACCAAGCTGCCAAGGCCGGACATACCGGTAGCCTGGATCCCTTTGCAACCGGCTTGCTGCCCGTCTGCTTTGGTGAAGCCACCAAATTCTCACACTTCTTGCTGGATGCGGACAAAACCTATCGCGCGACCATGCGCCTTGGGGCAACCACCACGACCGGCGATACCGAAGGCGAAATTCTTACGACGGCTGAAGTGGATGTCACGCGGGAAAAAATGGAAACGGTATTGCGCGGTTTCCGGGGTGGAATCCTTCAGGTGCCACCCATGTATTCCGCGCTGAAGCACGAAGGAAAAGCGCTATACGAGTATGCGCGTGCCGGGGTTGAAATCGAGCGGCCGGCGAGGGCGGTGACGATCCACCATATCGAACTGCTTGATTTGTCCGAAACGAATGCAGAAATCAAGGTCACCTGCAGCAAGGGGACCTACATCCGCACGCTAGCGGAAGATATCGGCAAGGCTTTGGGTTGCGGCGCTTATCTGACGCAGTTAAGGCGCTTTGCCACTGGTAATTTCGACTTGTCATCCGCCGTCACGCTGGGGGCGATCGAGTCGATGGCTGTCGAGGAGCGTGATGCCATCCTTTTGGCTCCGGACTGCCTGGTGGCAGATTTGCCCGCGGTCCAGTTGGACGAAGACAGCACCTACTATCTATGCCAAGGCCAATCTATTTGGCAGGCGGGGAAACTTCAAGTGGGCGACGTACGTCTGTACGGCAAGGACCAGCGCTTTCTTGGATTGGGTGAGGTAACGCCGGACGGGAAGATTGCACCGCGTCGCCTGCTTCGGACACACGTACAGTAGTAAAAAATTGATTAACATCTTGTTAATATATTCATTTTAGGGTTAGAATGCGCGGTTCAAGATTAGGAGAAAAAGATGTCCATTACGACTGCTGAAACAGCCAGGCTTATTGGCGAATTCAAACAAGGTGAAAATGACACCGGTTCCCCGGAAGTGCAAGTGGCGCTTCTCACCAGCCGTATCAGCACCTTGACGGAACACTTCAAGACGAATGCCAAGGATCACCATTCCCGTCGTGGCCTGCTGGCCCTGGTTAGCCAACGCCGCAAGCTGCTCGACTACCTCAAGCGTAAGAATGCTGATCGCTATCGCAGCCTGATCGCACGCCTCGGCCTGCGCAAGTAATTCTGGAGTATTCACAAAAATAAGCCGAAAGCATGCGGAAACGCAGCGCTTGTCGGCTTATTTTCATTTAAAAAGGACGTAACGTCGTGAAAGCAATCAAAAAAACCATCTCTTACGGCCGGCACCAGCTGACGCTGGAAACCGGCGAAATCGCCCGTCAAGCGGACGGAGCAGTGCTGGTCAGCCTGGATGACACCGTGGTTCTGGTGACCGTGGTCGGCAAGACCGAAGTGAAGCCCGGCCAGGACTTTTTCCCGCTGACGGTCGATTATCAGGAACGCACCTATGCCGCCGGCAAGATTCCCGGCGGTTTCTTCAAGCGCGAAGGCCGTCCTTCCGAGAAGGAAACGCTGACCTCGCGCCTGATCGATCGCCCGCTGCGCCCGCTGTTCCCGGAAGCCTTCTATAACGAAGTGCAAATCGTCGCGACGGTGATGTCATCCGACAACGAAATCGATTCTGACATTCCGGCCATCATCGGTGCATCTGCTGCGCTGGCAATTTCCGGCATTCCTTTCTATGGTCCGATCGGTGCCGCACGCGTCGCTTATATGAATGGCGAGTACGTGCTGAACCCGACCAAGTCCGAACTCGAAGAAACCGAGCTTGACTTGGTGGTCGCTGCAACCGACAGCGCTGTGCTGATGGTGGAATCCGAAGCCAAGCAGCTGTCGGAAGACGTCATGCTGGGTGCCGTGGTTTACGGTCACCAGCAGATGCAGGCTGTGATCAGCCTGATCAATGAACTGGCCGCTGAAGTTGGCAAGGAAGCCTGGGACTGGGTTCCTCCGGAAACCGATGCCGCGATGGTTGAAAAACTTACCGCACTGGCCGCCAACGATATCAACGAAGCCTACAAGATCAAGTCCAAGCAGGCGCGTTCCAGCAAGCTGGATGAAATCAAGTCGCGCGTTCTCGCCGAAATGATCACAGCCGAGACCGACACCAATCAAGCGAACCAGATCAAGGATGCGCTTTTCAAGCTGGAAGCCAATGTGGTGCGCAGCCAGATTCTGAACGGCGAGCCGCGTATCGATGGCCGCGACACACGTACCGTGCGCCCGATCAGCATTCGTACCGGCGTGCTGCCGCGTACTCATGGCTCCGCGCTATTCACCCGCGGCGAAACGCAGGCTCTAGTGATTGCAACATTGGGCACCGGCCGTGACGAGCAAATTATCGATGCGCTGCAAGGCGAGTATCACGATCGCTTCATGCTGCATTACAACATGCCTCCGTATGCGACCGGCGAAACCGGCCGTGTCGGTACACCCAAGCGCCGCGAAATCGGTCATGGCCGTCTGGCCAAGCGTGCGTTGCTGGCTGCCCTGCCTAGCCAGGAAGAATTCGGTTACACGATCCGCGTGGTCTCCGAAATTACCGAATCCAACGGCTCCAGTTCGATGGCTTCCGTGTGTGGCGGCTGCCTGGCCTTGATGGATGCCGGCGTGCCGGTGAAGGCGCATGTGGCCGGTATTGCCATGGGTTTGATCAAGGAAGGCAACCGTTTTGCGGTGCTGACCGACATTCTGGGTGACGAAGATCACCTGGGTGACATGGACTTCAAGGTGGCCGGTACCGATGCAGGTATCACCGCGCTGCAGATGGACATCAAGATCACCGGCATCACCGCCGAGATCATGAAGGTTGCGCTGGCCCAAGCCAAGGAAGGCCGCATGCATATCCTAGGCTTGATGAAACAATCGATGGATCATTCGCGCGAAGAGCTGTCCGCGTTTGCACCACGTATCATCACCATGAAGATCAATCCGGAAAAGATACGCGACGTGATCGGCAAGGGCGGCGCGGTCATTCGCGCGCTGACCGAGGAAACCGGCACGACGATCGATATCGACGACGATGGCACGATCAAGATCGGCTGCGTCAATGCCGATGCCGGCGAAGAAGCCAAGAAGCGTATCGAACTGATTACTGCGGAAGTGGAAGTCGGTCAGGTTTACGAAGGCACCGTGCTGAAGCTGCTGGATATCGGTGCGATTGTCAGCCTGTTGCCGGGCAAGGACGGCCTGGTTCATATTTCCCAGATCGCCCACCAGCGCGTCAATGCGGTTAGCGATTTCCTGAAGGAAGGCCAGCAAGTGCGCGTTAAGGTGCTGGAGGTGGACGATCGCGGTCGCGTACGCCTGTCGATGAAGGCGCTGCTGGATACACCTGCGGCAGAGCCGAAGGCATCCGCAGAGCAAGAGTAATTTTTTCCTGAGTAATCCTTTAGCAGCCGGATAATGAAAATTATCCGGCTGTTTTTATTTTAAAATATCGAGCAGGTTCCTGACATGAAAAAGGCCGCTGATCAGCGGCCTTTTTCATTATATATGGCTGAGTCAGATTACTTTGCGACTTGTTTTTCGCGGATTTCGTCCAGGGTTTTGCAGTCAATGCAAAGCGTGGCGGTAGGGCGCGCTTCGAGACGCTTCAAGCCGATTTCGACGCCACAGCTTTCGCAATAGCCGTAGTCGCGCTCGTCGATCTTGTTCAGGGTTTCGTCGATTTTCTTGATCAGCTTGCGCTCCCGGTCGCGGTTGCGCAATTCCAGGGCCATGTCCGATTCCTGGCTCGCGCGATCATTCGGATCAGCGAACATGGTGACTTCGTCCTGCATGGTATGCACGGTGCGATCGATGTCCAGGCTCAGCTCGGATTTCCACGCGTTGAGAATTTTGCGGAAATGATCCAGCTGCTTGTCATTCATATACTCTTCGTCAGGTTTTGCCTGGTAGGGAGTAAAGTGTTTGATTACTTCTGTCATGTGAACTCTTGGAAGTGAGCTATCTCGCGATAGCAGAAAGTTAGAGCAGGCGCAAGTTTACTACGATTGAAAAATATGTCTAGCAGATAAGGTCAGCGCTGATGCAATTTTTCTTGAGTCTCGAGGGCGTCCAAAGTGTTTTCCATTAGGGTGGCAACCGTCATCGGCCCCACCCCTCCGGGAACCGGCGTAATCCAGGCGGCGCGCTCCTTGGCACTCTCGAATTGGACGTCGCCGCAGATTTTTCCGCTTTCCAGGCGATTGATGCCGACATCGATCACGATCGCGCCCGGCCGCACCCATTCACCGGGGATGAATCCCGGCTTGCCGACTGCGACCACCAACAACTCGGCATTGGCGACGATGCCTTGCAGATTCTTGGTGAAACGGTGGCAGGTTGTCACCGTACACCCAGCCAGCAGCAGCTCCAGTGACATCGGCCTGCCGACGATATTGGAGGCGCCGATAACCACGGCATTTAACCCTCTCAAGTCTATCTCCAGACTTTCCAGCATGGTCATCACGCCGCGAGGGGTGCAGGGCCGCAATAGGGGCATGCGCAGCGCCAAACGGCCGACATTGTAAGGATGGAAGCCATCCACGTCTTTGATGGGGCTGATGCGCTCGATCACCCGTTCGGCATTGATCTGCGGCGGAAGCGGCAACTGGACCAGAATGCCATCTACGGATGCATCACGGTTAAGCTCGTCAACCAGGGTCAGCAGTTCTGCTTCCGTCGTGGCGGCGGCCAAATTATAAGACAAGGAACGCATGCCAGCCTGTTCGCAGGAGCGGCGCTTGTTGTTCACGTAAATGGCAGAAGCAGGACTATCACCGACGAGAATAACTGCCAGACACGGTGCACGGAGTCCACCAGATACTCGTTGTTCGATACGCTGCTTGATATTGCCGAGCAGTTTTTCAGAAAGTAGCTTGCCGTTGATGAGTTCTGCTGCCATATGAATTCTAGTGTTCGTAATAGTGTCTATTTTATCAGATTAAATTGACCGAACGGCCCGGATTGCGTATAGTTGCAAGCCCTCGGGGTGTAGCGTAGTCTGGTAGCGCGCCTGCTTTGGGAGCAGGATGTCGGGAGTTCGAATCTCTCCACCCCGACCACTATTTTTGCAGCTTGCAGATTCGTTAAGTGGTCGTCATCAACAAGCCCTAGCAACTTGCTGGCATGCACATGCCTTCCATCGCCCATGCGGCATTAGCTCAGCCGGATAGAGCAACGGCCTTCTAAGCCGTAGGTCACACGTTCGAGTCGTGTATGCCGCACTTTTCAGCTGTGACGTTCACGTTTTGATCATTGCCATCTGGGAGTGGAGCGGGTGACGGGAATCGAACCCGCGTATTTTGCTTGGGAAGCAAATGTTCTACCATTGAACTACACCCGCCAGAATATGCGCACTGCCTGTTGAATTACCTAGTGGTCGGAAACCCAATACCGAAAACACTGCCCAAACCGCTATAATATTCAACTTGAAGCAATAGCCTCATGAAGGCGCAACAATTGCGGCGCCACCGATTTTACTTGAATTGATTGCATACACCAATTGATCAATCTCACGATTAACGGCAATACCCGTACTTTCGAAGAAACGACATTTACCGTTGCCCAACTGGTCCATCGCATGGGCCTGGAAGGAAAGCGGATTGCGATTGAGCGTAATGGCGAGATCGTTCCGCGTACCGCTTTTGCGGAAACCGGATTGGCTTCGGGCGACAAGCTGGAAATTGTCGGTGCGGTAGGCGGGGGCTGAAGGATTACATGGAAACATTGAATATCGCCGGCAAGTCGTATGACTCGCGACTGCTGGTCGGAACCGGAAAATATCAGGATTTCGCCCAAACCCGCGCAGCGATTGACGCGAGCGGCGCCAATATTGTGACGGTCGCTATCCGGCGCACCAACATCGGCCAGAACGCAGGAGAGCCTTCGTTGCTGGATTTTGTGCCGCCCGAGCAATTCACCTATCTTCCCAATACAGCCGGTTGCTACAGCGCCGAGGATGCGGTGCGTACCTTGCGGCTTGCACGCGAACTTTTGGACGGCCACAAGCTGGTCAAGCTGGAGGTGTTGGGGGATCCGCATACTTTGTATCCGAATGTCGTGGAGACCATCGTCGCCGCCAAGACTTTGGTCAAGGAAGGGTTCGACGTGATGGTCTATACCTCCGATGATCCCATTATCGCCAAACAACTCGAAGAAATCGGATGCTGTGCGGTCATGCCATTGGCATCGCTGATCGGTTCTGGCATGGGTATCCTCAATCCCTGGAATCTGCAGATCATCATCGAGAATGCCAAAGTACCTGTCTTGGTGGACGCAGGTGTCGGGACCGCTTCCGATGCGGCGATTGCGATGGAACTCGGCTGCGATGGCATCCTCATGAATACCGCCATTGCCGCGGCAAAGGATCCGGTGCTCATGGCGTCGGCGATGAAAAAAGCGGTGGAAGCCGGCCGTGAAGCATTTCTCGCGGGACGCATGCCGAAAAAACTCTATTCGGCGTCGCCGAGCTCACCGACAACCGGTTTGATTTCCTGAAAGGCCGCTCTCGATGCCCTCGCACAAACATTATCAATTTTCGGTGGTAGTCGAAACAACGTTTGTGCCGGATCAATCCGATGAGGAGCTGGGGCGCTATGTATTTTCCTATACCATCACGATTACCAATACCGGAAACGTGGCGGCGCAGCTGATCAGCCGGCACTGGATCATTACCGACTCCAATGAGCAAATGCAGGAAGTGCGTGGGCTGGGCGTGGTCGGGGTGCAGCCGCTGTTACAGCCAGGCGAGCATTTTCAATATACCAGTGGAACAGTTCTGCCGACGCCGGTGGGCATGATGCATGGAAGCTACCAGATGACGGCGGAGGACGGTACCCAGTTCGAGACGCCGATACCGCCATTTGCGCTTACCATGCCCCGTGTGCTGCATTAACACCATGCTGTTCCGTTTCCTCGTTGTTTTGCCGCTATTTCTTCTCGGCTGTGCGGCGCCCGCCAGTAAACCTGTCACCGAAAAAGCCCAACCTCCGGCCGTGATCGTTGCTCAACCGTGCCAATGCGAGCCGCGGGAGACGTTGCCTCCCTTGCAGATTCCCGATGCCGAGCGTTACGCGCCACCTCCTGCTGTGGTTAAACCCGGCGAGCCACCCAAGGCGCCGGAATATGGTTTATTGCGCCAAGCGGAATGGTCCAGCGTTAATGGTTTCGAGGAAGATAACCTGGTCGCGTCCTGGCCAGCGCTGCTACGCAGCTGCGGAGCGCTCAAGAATCGCGAGGTGTGGCGCAATGCATGTGCTGCCGCTTCGCAGCTTGAGGCGCCGGATAATAACAAAATTCGTACTTTCCTCAGGGAGCATTTCACTCCCTATCAGGCCACCAATCCCGATCAAACCGATACCGGGCTGATTACAGGCTATTACCAGCCGGAGCTGAACGGCAGTCGCATGCGTACCGACCGTTACCGCTATCCCCTCTATTCCCGGCCGGATGACCTGATCAATGTGGAGCTGGGAAGCCTGTATCCGGAACTTGGCAATCGCAGGTTGCGCGGTAAGCTCACTGCTCACAAGCTGACGCCGTACTATAGCCGTGGGGAAATCGATATCATCGAGTCTCCCCTGATGGGCAAGGAATTGCTATGGGTGGACGACGTTGTCGACTTGTTTTTCCTGCAAATACAAGGTTCCGGCATTATCAAGCTGGAGAATGGCGAGAACCTTCCTGTCGGCTACGCAGACCAGAACGGCCATCCGTATCAGTCCATCGGACGTGTTCTGATCGACAGAGGCGAACTCACGCCCGACAAAGCTTCGATGCAAGGGATCAAGGACTGGGGGCGCCACAATCCCGACAAGTTGCGCGAATTGCTCAATACCAATCCCAGCTATGTTTTCTTCCGTGAATTGCCCAGCGGCCTGATCGGTCCGTTAGGCGCTTTGGGCGTGCCTATCACTGCGGAGCGCAGTATCGCTGTCGATCCCAGATATATTCCGTTGGGTGCGCCGGTATTTCTTGATACCACTTATCCGAATAGCGGCCAGCCATTGCGTCGATTAATGATGGCGCAGGATACCGGAGGTGCCATCAAGGGAACGGTGCGCGCGGACTTTTTCTGGGGTGCTGGATACGAGGCCGGCAAGCAGGCAGGCGCGATGAAACAACGAGGAAAGATGTGGGTGCTGATGCCCAAGGAGTGGGTAGGAAACTGACGATAGGCAGCAAGCTGAACGCATAGAAATTTAGTCTGCAGTAAAAAAGTCATGTAAAGATTTGATGGGTTCATGCCGATAACGATGCATGGCTCCTGCATGTAAACGACGTATGCCGTGAGCCGTATAGTTGTTGATATTGAACATGGCCGGCATTGACCGATCCAGAGGAAAGTTTCCGCTCTGGACTAAAGGAAAAGTTTTCCGCTTATTCTTTTAAGGCCTTAAAAAAACCATTTTAGAGTGCGTGGTTGATATGGCCGAAGCAGTAGCGAGTTACTCCTCAAGAACCACTTGCGTAGCAAGCGCGGTTTGTACCGTGTGGGCTTTACTATTTGCGAATGCCGTTGCACAGGCGGCTCAGCCCGCCGGCATGACCGCCGATCAGCTGGTGGAAATTCCATTCGAGCAGTTGCTAACCCTGGAAGTTTCCAGTGCTTCCCGCTATCCACAGAAAGTTGGCGAAGCCCCTTCTGCCGCGGTCGTCGTCAACTCGGAGGAAATCCGCACCTTCGGTTATCGCACGCTCGCCGATGTACTGCGTGGCATGCCGGGTATCTACATCAGTAACGATCACAGTTGGAGTTATATCGGCGTGCGCGGTTTCTCGCGTCCCGGCGATTACAACACGCGCGTTCTGCTCCTGGTCGACGGTTATCGCGTGAACGATAATGTTTTCAATCAGGCCTACATCGGCAACGAATTTCTGGTGGATATCGACTTGATAGAGCGGGTTGAATTCATTCCAGGCCCGGGCGCTTCCGCCTATGGCGATAATGCCTTCTTCGGCGTAATCAATGTCATCACCAAATCGGCTTCTGCCATGAAGGGGTCTACAGTAACCGCAGAAGCCGGAAGCCATCACAGCTACAAGAGCGGTTATCGTTATGGCAACCAATACGAGAATGGCGCCGAGCTGGTCGTGGGGGTTAGCCATTATGAAAGCGAAGGGCGAGACTGGTTCTTTCCCGAATTCGGCGCAGTAGCCCATGATCTCGATGGCGAGCGCAACTCCAAGCTATTCGCAAAATTCACGTATCAGGGGTGGGCGATTGAAGGCGGCTACATGAAACGCCCCAAAAATAATCCTGCAGCGCCTTTCGGCGCAGTATTCGGCGACAAACGCATGGAAACGGTGGATACGCATGCCTTCGTCAATGCCAGCTACAGTACCCCGCTTACCGACACTCTCGATCTTTCCAGCAATCTTTATTATGGCGCATACGATTACGACGGCGATTATCCTTATGCCACAACGCTAAATATAGATCGTACCCGGGGGCGGCGCGCAGGCGGGGAATTGCGCCTGCTGAGCACCGCTTTCAGCGGTCACAAACTATTGGGAGGCATCGAATATCAGAAAGATTTGCGCCTGATGCAGCGAAATTACGACGTGACACCGCCTGTGGAGTATTTCAATACAGACCCGCATCCGGATAAGTACGGCGTTTTCCTGCAGGACGAGTATGCCATCCGCGATGACCTGCTGTTGAACGCAGGAATACGGTATGACCATTACAGCGCTTTCGGGGGGACTGCCAATCCGCGGCTTGCATTGATCTATCATCCCTCGCCCGGCAACGGGCTCAAGCTGATCTACGGCTCTGCCTACCGCACACCCAATGCCTATGAAATGTTCTATGGCGATGAAAATACATCGGACTACAAAGGCAATCCCGCGCTGCGGCCGGAAAGGATCAAAACCTACGAGGCAATACTCGAAAAAAGCTTCGGCACTTCATGGCATGGCACGCTGTCGGTTTTTCACTACGACGTCAGCAATCTCATCACGCAGATCCTGGATCCGGGCGACAACAAGCTGGTATTCATCAATGGCGAGGAGATGCATACGTCAGGCATCGAACTCAGCACCGAGAAATACTGGCAGACCGGCGCAAGGCTCAAAGGCAATATCAGCTATCAGGACGCGCGAGACAAGGCGAATGATCGCTGGCTGGACAATTCCCCCCGCCTGCTGGGAAAACTGGCGCTCGTCATGCCGCTTTCCCATGCCTGGCAAGCCGGAGTGGAGGTGCAATATACTGGCGAGCGCCGCACGAATGCGGGCGAGGTGGACGGCTATACGCTTGCCAACCTGACGCTGAACAGAAAAAACCTGCTGAAGGGCTTGGATTTCTCGCTGAGCGCCTACAATCTTTTCGATAAGGAATACAAGGATCCTGCCGACCACAGCGCCTTTGTCCAGGATGCCTTGCAACAAGACGGTCGCACGTTACGTGTCAAACTGGATTACAGGTTCTGACGCGCATGAAGTCTTGCGGCTTGTCGAAAAGGATTATTCTCTTTGCCTGGGGCTGTCTCCTGGCGGTCGGTACGTACGCCATGCCGCCTTTGGCGGTATCGGAATACGAACTGAAGGCGGCCTATCTCTATAACTTTGCGTTATTCACCACCTGGCCACAGGAGAAAATGGCCGACGGTAACCCCAACATGATTTTCTGTGTTGTTGCGCAGGACGCGCAAAGCGCTTCCATCAGCAACTTGCAAAGCAAGAAAATACGCGACAGGAGCATACTGGTCAGGCAGATTTCATTGCCGGAAGAAGGACGAGGGTGCCATGTGCTTTTCTTCGATGCGAATGCGATGGAGGCTGTCCCCAAGTTACTGGAGGCGGTACGAGACACGGGAACGCTGACGGTAACGGATATGCCGGACATGATGCGCAAGGATGCAGTGATCAGCATGGTGATCGAAAACGGCCGGCTGGCGTTCGACGTCAATCTGTTCAATGCGCGCCGTGCGCGGCTGATCTTGAGTTCAAAATTACTCAAGCTGGCGAGGAGCGCCAATTGAAAACGGGCACTAAGCCGACTTGGCTTGCGCAAAAGGTGGGCGTCATCAACCGGTGGCGGATGGATGTCATCGTCACGGCGGCCGCATTGCTGCTGGCAGGCATCGTCCTGATCGTTGCCGAATTCATCATTCTGCGTTCATCCCTGCTCGGGGAGCTGAAGGTTCAAATGCAGATCATCGGCGACAATAGCGGGGCCGCATTGATTTTCAATGACCGCACGGCGGCCGATGAAATCCTCAATACGCTGCAGGCATCCCCCAGCGTGGATACCGCGATTCTGTATACCCTGCAAGGACAGAATTTTGCCCAGTACCAGCGTCAAGGCACTGAAACGCTTGCCGATTCTCCCCTGTCCGCTCGTACGCAGCGGGTGACGCTGACCTATGTGGAATACATCCGGAATGTGGAGGTCGAGGGCATGCAGGTGGGCACGCTTTTCATGCGCGCCAATCTCAGGCAACTTTATATCCAGTTGCTCTGGTATGTCGGCACGACCGTGCTGGTGGTGCTGACGATCACCATGGCGGCGGCATTGCTGCTGCACCGCATGCGTCGTGTCGTTCGACATGCCGAGGAGCGTGTCGGCTATCTGGCCTATTACGACACCGTGACGCATTTGCCCAACCGGCATGCCTTCAATGAGCGCTTCGAGGCCATGCTGCGCGAGGCACGGGAGAATAAACAGAACCTCACCCTGCTTTTTCTCGACCTGGATGATTTCAAGGTAGTCAACGATACGCTGGGCCACCACGTGGGTGACTTCCTGCTGAAGGCCGTGGCTGAACATCTCACCGCCTGCATTCGTCAGGGAGACGCTGTTTATCGGGTAGGCGGGGACGAGTTTGCGATGATCCTGCCGAACGTGATGGATCGCGAAAATGCGGTAATCGTCGCCGAGAAATTCATCCGCACCCTGATACGGCCGTTGGAGGTGGAGGGGCATACCTTGTATGTGAGTGCCAGCATTGGCATCAGCATGTATCCGCAGGACGGGGCCGATACCACCACGCTGCTGCGTAACGCCGACGCCGCCATGTACTCCGCCAAGGAGCGCGGCAAGAATAATTACCAGCATTTCTCGGTGGAAATGCACGAGAAAACATCGTTGCGACTGGCCCTGGAGGGCGATCTTCGCCTTGCGCTGGAGCGCAAGGAGTTCGAGGTACATTACCAGCCGATCGTGGCGCTGGCATCGGGGACGGTGGTAGCAGTGGAGGCCCTGTTGCGCTGGAAGCACCCGGAAAAAGGCATGATCAGTCCGAATGCCTTCATTCCTCTGGCGGAAACGACGGGATTGATCGTGCCTATCGGGGAGTGGGTGCTGCGTCAGGCTTGCATCGATGCGCATACATGGTATGACCGGGGCCATGAGGTACAGGTCAGCGTCAACCTGTCGGGCAGGCAGTTCCGCGAAGAACCCTTGATCGACACCATACTTCACATCCTGCTCGAGACCGGGCTGGATCCTAAGATGCTGATGCTGGAGATTACCGAAAGCGTGCTGATGGAGCACGCCGAAGCGACGGTGGCCCGACTTTACCGGCTCAAGGATATGGGAATATATCTTTCCATCGACGATTTCGGCACCGGCTATTCATCCATGACCTACCTCAAGCGTTTCCCGGTAGCCAAGCTCAAGATCGACCAAAGCTTCATTCGTGATATTCCGGACGACAGCGAAGATGTGGCGATCACCACGGCCACCATTCAAATGGCGCGAGGCTTGAAGCTGCCGGTCGTAGCCGAAGGGATAGAGACCCAGGCGCAGGCGGATTTTCTGCGCGAGAACGGTTGCGAGCTGGGACAAGGTTACTTGTTCAGCCGCCCGATCAACCTTACCGCGCTGCTGGAATATCTGGAGGCGAGCCGGAGCCGTGCCATTTCTCAGACGACAGGTTGCTTATAAAAGAAAAACGGGGGCATAAGCCCCCGTTTCTTTACAGCTATTGCGAATTAGCGATTGCAGACGTACATCGTCACTTCAAAGCCAAAACGCAGTTCGGTCACTTCAGGCTTGGTCCACATGGTGAATCTCCTTTATAGGTTTAACTGCCTGGTTGCTTCTACTATCGATCGCTTCATGGAGTTAAGCGGTCTATACGTTGGAGTCCATTGTGCTCCAGCCATTCCCTGCAAGCCCTGTCGAAAGTCATGAAATGTCACTCATGATTTTCATGAATCATTGACGGGCGGGTAGTCATGATCGGCTCATCGGATAAGATTCATAGTCAGAATCAGGGGCCGTGAGGATGCATGCTTTGAAAAAAATACTGGTGATGTTGCTGATCATGATGCCGGTTCTTGCCATAGCGGTGGGGACGCTAGATATCCAGGAGAAATTCAATCGTAAATATCAGTCTTATCTCACGGCAGAAAGTCAGGCACTGTTGCCATTGCCGCCGCTGGACATGCAGGAGTGGACGCGCATTCAGGAAAGCAGGCCGTTACGCCTGATCTTTCGCGAGCCTGGCAGATACTACAACAATAAGGTTTATACCTTGACGCTGTATCGGGCGACGGACAGCGAGGAGTACTACTTGAACGCCAAAGGCGGCTTCTGGGGAATGGATGAGCTCGCGTACGGGCCGTTTACGGAAACAGTACTGGAATAAGCGGGGAACCGCTTCCGCAGCCCACCCGCTTATCGCCGCGGCAGGGCCTTAAACGCAATCGCAATAATCGTCGATATGGCTGACCAAATATTGGCGCTGCGACACCGATTCCATTTGCGGAACTTCCTGGAACTCGGACCAGGAGTCTTGAGGATTGCCGGTAAGCAGGTTGGAGACGGCTTGATACAACGACTGTAAAACAGATACTGCTTTCATGGTTCAATTTCCTTTTGGGAAGTTGTTAACTGGCCAGGATTGTGTCCTGGCTATTCCTGAGACTGCGTTTCACGCATAAGATTCACGCAAAACGGTGCCATCATAGTGGAAAAGAAACGCGATGTGTGTTGTTTCGATAAAGATTTTCTGTTGCAGAGAGGGCGCTAGGCAACCTGCCTATAAATCGTTAAAGTTTCCCTCCATGTAAGGATAGGCAAACCAGCTATCAAGCGATCATTTTTTGTAGTTCATCCGGGACGTATCAGACGTAACAAGGGATCGACAGATGAAAAATCGGTATCAGCAAACGCGTGAGCCCAGCCAGGGAGAAGTCCAGACGCTCCTCAATCTTTACAACGCAGGGCAATTCCTGCAGACGGAGCTTTCCGCGAAGTCGCTGCTCAAGTCCTACCCCGGAGCCTTGATTATCCACAACGTGCTCGGCGTCGCGCTCGAGGGCCAGCGCAAATTCGATGAAGCGGCCAGCTGGTATCGCAAGGCATTGTCGCTCAACCCCGGCCTCGCCGAGTTGCACTTCAATCTGGGCGTCGTACTCGGCAATCTCGGCAAGATCGATGACGCCATCGCCAGCTACAAGCGCGCGGTCGCCCTCAAGCCGAATCTCACCGTGGCGCATTTCAACCTCGGCACCTTGCTGCAGGAACGCGGCCGGCTGGAGGAGGCCGCTGCCAGCTTGCGCAAGGCGCTGGCCATCGAGCCGGGATTCTTCGAGGCGCATGGCAATCTGGGAACCGTGCTGCAGAAGCAGGGGAAACTGGAAGAGGCGGAGGCGAGTTACCGCCGCGCGCTGGCGATCAACCCGGACGCGCGCGGGCATTTTAACCTGGGTACCGCCTTGCGCGATCAGGGCAAGCTGGACGAGGCGATCATCAGCTATCGACAGGCGCTCGCCATCAAGCCCGATTATGCCGAAGCCCACAACAACCTGGGCGAGGCTTACCGCGACCAAGGCCGCATGGAGGAGGCCGTTGCCTGCTTCCGCACCGCCCTGTCCCTCCATCCCGACAACGCCTTGGCCAACTTCAACTGGGCGCAGTTCCTGTTCGATGCCGGCAAACTGGAAGAGGCGATTCCGTATTTCGAGAAATCCCAGCTGTACGACTGGCGCGAGCGAACCTTGTATTGCCTGTACAAGAGCGAAAAGTACGACGACTTCCAGGAAAAGCTGCAGCCCATGCTCAAGGGCAAACATACGTCGCCATTCCTCGCCACCCTGTCCTCCCACTATGCGACCAACTTCCGTACGGAGGATCCGTACAACTTCTGCCGCAATCCGATCGACTTTGTCTACCACAACAACATCGAGGCGCTGTCAGCGGAAAACAGTGCGCTGCTGCAGGAACTGTTGCGCGACATCAATTACGCCGAAATCGCGGAGCGCAAGCAGGGTCGCCTGCATCATGGCATCCAGTCGGCGGGCAATCTCTTCAAGCGGCCGGAGGACTCCTTCCGCAAGTTAGCCGCGCTTATCAAAAATGAAGTCGCCGCCTATCGGCAGCGCTTTTCCGGGGCCAATTGCGAGTTGATCAAGTCGTTTCCGCAGGAGATCGAGTTCAGCAGCTCGTGGTATGTGAAGATGCGCCAGGGCGGCCACCTGACGTCGCACATCCATGAAGAGGGCTGGGTGAGCGGTTCAGTCTACCTGGCGCTGCCTCAAGACCGCGGTGACGGCACGGCAGGCAGCATTGCGTTCAGTACGGACGGGGACAATTATCCCCGCAAGCACGACGATTTCCCGTCCGGTTCCATTCCGCCCAAGGTGGGGGACATCGTGATGTTCCCGTCCTCGCTGTTCCACAGGACGATTCCGTTCAACTCGCAAGAAGAGCGCATCTGTGTCGCTTTCGACATCAAGCCCAAGGAGCCGCCGAAAATGCACCTGGGACTCAAGCTGCTGTTGCTTGGGTGGGTCGAAATCGTATGTGCGGAACTGGCTGAGTTGGCGCTGGTGCCCATGCTTTTGCTGGCATAAACCGCGTTACCTGTAACCGTACAGTATTTCCTTCGAGGTATCGCCGAAACCGGCTTGCGTCAGCAGTGCCTGCTCGATGTAACGGCTGACCTTGCCGCGTAGCCTGGGTACCGCCTCTCCCTGATAGAAAATTTCAGGAAACTTGAACGACAGCCAGGCATAAAGGCTTAGATCCTTGCTCAGGTTTTCCGCCTCTTCCAGATACTTTGGGCTGGCCGCATCCAGCCATCCGGGCGCCGCCGGCAAGGCCCGTTTCCGGGAAGTGGCCACGCTTTTCAGGCAACCGAGGAAATAATTGCGTTCGTGGTCCTTGTCGAGCGACACTGGCGCGCAGGAAAAAATGAATTTCTGCGACAGCGGCAAACCGGGCGCATGGGTGTCGATCAGGTGCCCTTGCTCGGCATGGACGCTTAATGCCGCCGTTTCGAAAATCGGGCTGTCGATGCCGACGCGTTCGGTAAAGTAAGTCAGCAGCTCACCTATCCTGGCGCTATGCCGTACTTCGGAAAGTGCCTGCATGTGGAACAGATTGGGCGTCACGGGCAGGCGCTCGATCTCCGCGGTATCCGAAGTCGTCAACATGTGCTCCAGATGCAGCAACTCGTCATTTTCGAAAGCGGTCACGTAGCCGGTGGGGTAGATGCCGTAGCGCCCGGCCCGGCCGGCAATCTGGCGAACTTCGGTCGCGTTCAGGTCGCGCGTCGCCACGCCGTCGAATTTATGCGTGGTGGAGAACACCACCCGGCGGATCGGCAGGTTGAGTCCCATACCCACCGCATCGGTCGCCACCAGAATATCCGCTTCGCCGCTGTTGAACCGCCGGGCTTCGGTCCGCCTCACCTCGGGCGACAAGGCGCCGTAGATGCTTGCCACCCCGAATCCCCACTGACGGAAGCGCGCGCTCAGCGTGAGCACGTCCTTGCGTGTAAAAGCGATTACCGCGTCGCCCTTCTGTAATTGCTTCTTCAGCCTCCACCGGCTATAGCGATCTCCGCTCAATGCAGCACTTTCCAGCAGCAGCGGCGTCAAGCGTTCCAGTCGCTTGATTTCATAGGTCTCGCCCATGGACTCGATGGCGCGCACGCAGGGTCCGGTCACGGCTTCCGAGCCGCACACAAAGACATCCTTCGCCGGTGCGCCGATAAGCGCTGCCGTCCAGGCATAGCCGCGCGATTCGTCCTGCAGCATCTGGATTTCGTCGATGACGGCAACCTCGACCTCGCGGCCAGGCTGCATCATCTCCACCGTGCAGGCGGTATGCTGCGCGCCCGGGACCAGCACGCGCTCCTCGCCGGTCACCAGGTTGCAGGGTATCCCGGCATCCATCAGCCGATCGCGGATCTCCATCGCCAGCAGCCGCAACGGCGCCAGGTAAACGCCGGATCTGGCCTTTTGCAGCTCGAGCAGGGCTTCGTACGTCTTGCCGGAGTTCGTCGGCCCCAATCGGAAATGAAGGCGGCGCTTGAGCGCGCGGGCAAGCGGGAAGGTTGCGGGATAGTCCTGCAGCTTGAGCGTGGCCGCCAATGTGGAAAGATGCTTGCCGGAAGCGGATGGCTTTGCGGGAATGGTCATCGTCGGATAAGCATGCGGGCCGAAAGAATGAAGTGGTTAGTGCGCCTAATCTATATCGGCAGAGTCACACTAGGTCAATGACGGCTCATCGGCCTGGCAAGCCAGGCTTACTGCCTTATTCGCTACACTAACCCCGCCATTCTACAGGGCATTGGTCATCGCTGCCCGATGGCGCAACGCTACGCAGCGCTCGGTCAATCAGGCAGAATGGCTCCAGATCAACGATGGGAGTACTTATGGATTCGTCCAGCTTTCTGGTGGAAGCCGCCATTTATCTTGCCGCCGCCGTGCTTGCGGTGCCCTTGTTCAAGCGTCTCGGCCTAGGCTCCGTGCTCGGTTACCTGCTGGCAGGCATACTGATCGGTCCCTACGCATTCAAGCTGATCGCCGATCCGGAGCAGGTATTGCATTTCGCCGAGTTCGGCGTGGTGCTGCTGCTTTTCCTGGTAGGGCTGGAACTCGAAGCGGACAAGGTGTGGGAGTTGCGCAAGCGCTTGTTCGGGCTGGGCGGTTTGCAGGTCGGGGGGACGATAGCCCTGGTGGCGGGCATCGCAATGTTGGCCGGCTTGTCGTGGCCAATCGCGCTGGTCGCGGGTATCGGCATTGCCATGTCCTCCACCGCCATCGGGCTGGCCTCGCTCGAAGAACGAAAGTTGCTGCATGCACCCGGCGGCCAGGCATCCTTTGCCGTGCTGCTCTTCCAGGACCTGTCGGTCGTTCCCTTGTTCATGCTGCTGGCCCTGCTGGCGCCGGGCGGAACGGGCGATGTCGACCTGTGGTCTGTCGCCAAGGCGCTGGCGGTAGTGGTTGCCATCATCTTGGCGAGCCGCACCATTCTGCGGCCGGTGATGCGCATCATTGCCGAGACCGGGATGCGCGAAATCTTTGTCGCTTTTTCGCTATTGCTGGTGATCGGCGTGTCGATTGCCGTACAGGCGGTCGGGCTTTCGATGGCACTGGGAACATTCCTTGCCGGCGTGCTGCTGGCCGACTCCGAATACCGCTATGAATTGCGGCTTGATATCGAGCCGGTCAAGGGCTTGCTGCTGGGGCTGTTTTTCATCGCCGTCGGCATGTCGGTGGATATGTCGCTGATCGCCAGCTCGCCGGTGCTGATCATCGGCCTTGCCCTGCTGCTGGTGCTGGTGAAGGCCGCGATCCTGTATGGGCTGGGCAAGTTATTCCGATTGGCATCGCGCGATGCGCTGCTATTCGCGGTCGGGTTGTCGCAAGTGGGCGAATTCGCGTTCGTGATTTTCGGCATCGGTCTGTCTCAGGGATCGCTCGACCGCGAAACCTACAATGCCTTGAATGCGATCGTTGCCGTTTCCATGCTCACCACGCCATTGCTGCTGGTGCTGTACGACCGCTATGCCGGGCTGAAGCTGGCACCGCCTGCAGATGAAGCCATCGAAGAGGAGAACCCGGTCATCGTCGCCGGCTTCGGCCGCTTCGGCCAGATCGTCGGCCGCGTGCTGCTCGGCCATGGCATCCAGGCGACCTTCATCGACAAGGACCCCAACCAGATCGAGCTGATGCGCAGTTTCGGCTGGCGCTGCTATTACGGGGATGCGTCCCGCCTCGATTTGCTGCAACAGGCGGGCATCGCCAAGGCGAGCCTGTTCGTCATTGCACTGGATGACCGGCACGCCGCGCTGGAAACAGCTCGGTTGGTCAAGGCGCGTTGGCCGGGCGTACCCATCGTCGCGCGTGCCCGCAGCCGGACCGATGTTTTCGATTTTCACGAACTGGGCATCGATGCCATACGCGAAACCTTCCATTCCGCGCTGGAGGCGGCACGGCAGGCGCTATTGGCGTTAAATGTCTCCGCAGGCGGCGCGGCTAGAATCATTCGCCAGTTCGAGCGCCACGATGTGGAGATGATCGAGCGCACGCTCGAGGTGAGGCATGACCGTGAGGCGCTGATCGACCTGGCCGAGCAGGGTCGTCAGGATCTCAAGACCCTGCTGGCAGCCGAACGCGGCGACCTGGAAGAGGATGAACTGATTATCCGGTAGGGTCAGCGTACCGCCTGGACGTGGGGCGGTTTCTTATCCATGCTGACCACTTTGTCCTGCCCGGATTTTCCCGGTCCCGTGGGCGAGGGCTCGCTGGTATGCTCCAGCAAGGTCTCGATATCCGGGTAGCGGGCGCACATGATGCCCTTGGTTTTCAGGCTCTCCACGATGGCGTCGAAGCCGGGGTCGTTGGAAAGAATGGAAAACTTCGAATCCGGGTGCTGGATCGCGAGCTCGCCCAGCTGAAAGGCGATATTGAAGTCGATGGCGTTGCGGCGGCTGCTATCGAGCTGGATATATTCCGCTCTCTCGCCCAAGCCGTGCATCGCACGTGCCAGAGAAAGCGGAATCATGTTCTGGTGGCGGCCCAGAAAAATCTTGATCTGGATGTTCTGCTGTCGTTCGTGGATCAGGCCGATATTCCCAGGTTGAGTATTTTCATAATCGACAAATACATAATGCGTTTGCATGATCTTGTCTCCTATCTATCGGTATTTATTTCTTTTTTTATTTATCGAATAGCCTTCCTCCTGCAGAACCTCCTCCACATATTGGCTTGCGCGAATTGCATTTCCATAATGCTATTGATTTCAAAAATAGGGAATCGGTTCCGTAGTTTTTGCGAAGCACAAGCGGGAGGCGGGTTGCCGGGCATGGCCCGTTCGGGCCCATGGGTCCGCCGGACGGCGGACCGGAATCAGAGGATCAGAACGGCAAAAGCGCGCGCAGCCGGCGGGCGATTTGCGCCAGTTTGCTACCATCGAGCTGGTAATGCTTGTGCAGCGGCTGCTTTACTTCCCAGGTGCATTTCATCCCGGCGGGGAATGTGACCAGATCGCCCTTGCCGAAACTCACCGGAGCGCCGTCAGCAGGGGTGATGATGCACTCGCCTTCGAGTATGTAGGCAATTTCCTGTTCCAGAAAATGCCATTGGAAAACCGAAACCTCCTTGGTCCAGGTCGGCCACTTCGAAACCCCCAGCGTGTCCAGGCGGGAGGGTTCGGGACTATGTTCGACGACGATGCTGTTCATGACTACCCTTCGATAAGTGCGCGAGCTTGGCGCATGTGGAAAATCGGCATGAGCCGACGCGGAGCAGCGGCATGGTACAGCATTGACGCACGTTGGCACATCCCGACCCTCGATCGAATTCCTACAAGCTAATCAGCCAAGTCTTATAGGGCAACCGAGCCTGGATGATTAATCTATGCATACGCTCTATTGCACTTGATGTAGATGGAGTGGCAGGCCGGAGCTTGCTCCCGACGTGGATATGTCGAGGCCTGCTGAGGCCCATTGGTTATCCAAAGGGCTTTGCTTTTTTTCAATCAATCAAATGAGGAGAATCAAATGGCTCAAACTCAAGGTAGCAACCGCGGATTTGCCGCTATGGACGAAAGTAAGCAACGGGAAATTGCCAGCAAGGGCGGCAAGGCAGCCCACGAAAAGGGCACTGCGCACGAGTTCACGTCCGAGCAGGCTGCGCAGGCCGGCAGCAAGGGCGGAAAAGCAGCCCATGCCAAGGGCACTGCGCACGAGTTTTCGTCCCAGGAAGCTGCAGCTGCAGGCCGCAAGGGCGGGCAAAGCAGTCATGGCGGCCGCAGCTGATCGAGAGTTCCGCATGACTAGCGGGGAGAAATCCCCGCTTTTTCCGCCTGATGAATGCGTTGGTACTAGGTGCCAAGCATACGCAAGGGAAGCAAAGCGGGTCACTACCAATTTACCGGTGGTTTGCCCAATGCCTCCAGCGCCGCATTGGCGCGGCTGAAGGGCTTGCTGCCGAAGAATCCGTTGTGCGCCGATAATGGCGAAGGATGCGCCGACTCGATCACGACATGATGCGGCGCAATGTCTTTCTTGTGTTTCTGCGCATGGCCACCCCACAGGATGAACACCAGCGGGTCGGGCCGGCTGCCGAGGTAGTGGATCAGCTTTTGCGTAAATTGCTGCCATTGTTTGGCATGCACGCCCGCCTTGCCGCCGCGCGTTGTCAGTGACGCGTTAAGCAACAGCACGCCCTGTTCGGCCCAGGCGCTGAGGTTGCCCCCGGAAACGCTGGAGGGCCGCCCCAGGTCGTGTTGCATTTCCTTGAGGATGTTGCGCAACGAGGGCGGCGGACGCACGCCATCCGCGACCGAAAACGCCAATCCGTGTGCCTGCTGGATGCCGCGGTCTTCGCTGTGGTAAGGGTCCTGCCCCAGGATCACGACACGCACCTCCTGCGGCGGTACCTTGCGCAAGGCTTCATACCACAAGCCGCGGCGCGGTCTTACATCTTCCTCATCGCGCAGGTTCGCAGCAATCTTGTCGTGCTGGTCCGCCAGCTCGGGTATGGCTTTTGCCCAGGCAGCCGGGATGATTTCCTTGATGGGTTCACTCATGATGGTTATGCAGTTTCAATAAGAGGGGAAAGACGAGTCATTCCACTCGGGGACGGAATGGCCAAATGCTCCTCCAGAAAACGAACCAGCACTTTCGTCTTCAGCGGCAGGTGCCGGCGCGAAGGATACACCGCATAAAGCGATTGATGGCGGCCTGGATGGTAATGCGGCAACAGGAGTTCCAGCGCGCCGGACTCGATTTCCTCGTGGATCTGCCAGTAACACACCATGCCGATGCCGAGATCGTCCTTGATCGCGGCCACCAGAGCTTCGCTGTAGTTGGTCTGGAAGTTTCCGCTGACCTTTTGATGAAAAACCTTGTCGTTCTGCCGGAATTCCCAGTTGTAGTTTTCGTTGAGCACGATGCAATTGTGCTGCACGAGATCGGCGGGGCTGGTCAGCGGCGGTGCGTTGGCCAGGTATTCCCCCGTGGCGCACAACACCTCCGGCGAGGGCCCCAACTTCCTGGCGATCAACGAGGAGTCGGTCATCTGCGCGCCGCGGATCGCCAAGTCGATGCCCTCTGCAACGATGTCCAATACCTTGTCCGACAGCTCGAAGCTGATGCGGATTTTAGGGTAGAGCTTCACGAACCGCGTCATCAGCGGCATCAGGTATAGCCGGGCGAACGAGGCCGAAGCCGTGATGCGTATCGTTCCGCTGGGCTCGGTTTTCTCGCCCCATTCATCCTCGTAGGTTTCCACCAGTTCGAGCAGGCTCTGCGCCTGGGCGAAAAGCCGTTGGCCTTCATCGGTCGGCTGGATGTTGCGGGTAGTGCGATGGAACAGCCGCGCGCCGAAATCCGCTTCCAGTTGCGCCAGCCGCTTGCTGATCACGCCGGGCGTGGTTTGCGCGAGCTCGGCTACCTGAGACAGGTTGCGCTTTTCGTAGATCTGCACAAACAGCTTCAAATCCTCCAGCGAATTGAACATGGACGACCTCGGGATATGTTCCGGTTGAGAACAAATGATATTCCTTTTACTGTATTTATCCCAAGAAAAGAATAGACGACGATGACGATGTCATCATTTTCCAGGCGAACCAATCATGAGCACCGCAGCCAGCATGGACGATTATGTTGCGATCACCACGACGCTTCAACATTACATCGACGGGGCCATTTCCGGCCGGGGCGAAACCATGCGGCCGGCGTTCCATGCCGATGCCACGATCTACGGGTACGTGGGCGAGGCACTGTTCTCCGGCCCCATCCAGGGACTCTATGACTGGAACGACAGCAACGGGCCAGCTACTGCCCTGGTGTCGTATATAGCCGCCGTCGATATCGTGGGTTCGATTGCCAGTGTGCGCGTCGAGACCGACAACTGGACAGGACATCGCTTCACGGATTTCTTCAACCTGCTGAAACTCGATGGGCAATGGAAAATCATGAACAAGGTTTTCCATCTGCATGAGCCGGCCTGAACGGATGCCGCAGTAAATCGTCGTTTGTGTGCAGCAGCGTTACGGCACCAACCCCTGCCTGTTCGCCAACCAAAAATCCATACGGCCTTGAGTTTCATTGTCCCGACCGTCGGTTTTGTGTGGGTAAGCCTCACTGAACTGAAAGTTCGTGTAGCGACTCGAAATACATGACGATTGACTGATTGTACGAACGTACAGTATCTTGCTGCTATGGGAAACGATCCTGAATATCTCGCAGCGCTGCAAGACTACTATGCCGAGCACAAGACGCTGCCGTCGTATGCGCTGATTGCGACGCTGCTCGGATTCAAGTCCAAAAATGCCGTCACCGCCCTGGTAGCCCGGCTCAAGTTGCAGAACTACCTTGAGTCGGCGCCGGACAAACGCCTCAAGCCTGGCGCGCGGTTCTTCGAGCGCATCCTCGCGGAAAGTGCAGTCCGTGCCGGTATGCCTTCCGCCGCCACGGGCGACCACCATGACACGCTTTCCATCGACGATTACCTGGTGGAACGTCCTTCGCAAACCGTGCTGATCACAGTCAAAGGGGATTCCATGGTCGAAGCCGGCATCATGCCGGACGATGTGGTCGTGGTGGAAAAGCGCCAAGTGGCAAATGTCGGCGATGTCGTGGTGGCCATAGTTGATAACGAATTCACGCTAAAAACGCTGGGCCGCGAAAAAAACCAGTTCGTGTTATATCCCGCCAACAAGGCTTATCCCACGATACGTCCACAGGGCCGGCTCGAAATATTCGGTGTCGTCGTCGGGCAGTTCCGCAAATACAAATAGCTAACCTGATCTGCCCGCCAAACCTAAGCGGGATGCGGCTAGGCAATGAAAATCCGGGCAGAGAATACCTTGGTTATGCACATCACTTCATGTACTTCCTTAACTAATGGCCTAAGCTCATAATCTATAATGGAAAGTAAATAAGTTATTGATTTTAAATGGATTGAAAAAAAGTTCAATTTTTAATCGAAATAAAAAAGTCGTTATGGTGACGTAGGTTACGCTTTTAAGTCACAGATGTTCACAGAGTTATCCACAGATTTTGTGGATTAGGGATGAGGATGAGGAGAGGCGCTCGGATATAAGAAAATGGCCGGGGAATCCGGCCATTTTTTACATTGCTGGAAGAGTTATTTGTCGTATTTTTTGTCCAATTGCCGCGCATGCTCCAGGTGCGACGCCACTTTGCCTTGTGCTTGTGTCAGCAGGGTTTTCAGCTCCTGGTTGTCGGCACTTTTAATCAGCACATTTTCGATGGTTTCCAGCACCAGCTTATGCATGAGGACCTGGTCCCCGACATATTCCTCTTCGAATTCGGCGCCTTTCAATTCCCTTAATTTCTTCAAGTCGGCTTGGCTTTTCTTGGTAAGCATTTTGCTGGTGGCGCTCTCCTTGCTCTTGAGGCCGAGTTTGCCTGCCAGTTCGGTGCTTTCCTTGTTCATGGCCGTATGTTCGGATTGCATCTGCTGCGCAAACTGCTTGATTTCCGGGTGCGTAGCCTTCTGGGCCGCGATTTCAGCTGCCTGGATTTCGCCCGTATTGGCTGCGGCCAGGATGCCGAATATTTCTGCATCCGAAGGCGTCACGGTTTCCGCGTGCGCCATCAGTGCAAAGCACATCATGCCTGCTGTAATGAGTTTTCCGATGGTGGTTTTCATTGCTATTCTCCTGAAAAATCAATTAACCCCGCATTGCAAAAAGTAAACTGGTCGTGTGAACGGTTGGCATGCTATCGAGGCGATGGTGCCGGATCCGGGAAGCCCGGATCGTCGGTATCGCGCGACACGCCAGGGTCGACATCATCGATTCCTTCTTCTATACCGTCATCAATGCTTTCAGTCCGGTCGGGCGATGTCACGCCGGGGCCGCCGGTTCCGGTAGAGCTGTTGCTGGAGGGGCTGGTCGTACGGTTGTTATTGCTGCTGGGGGAACCCAGTTCGGCCGGACCAGTGCCTGTGCCCAGGCCATCGTTACGAGGAGCGGTACGCGTGTCGCTTTCTGTTCCTCTTCGAGTGCCTATGCCCGTCTCGGTGCGGGTGCCCGTTCCTGTTTCCGTGCCGAAACGGCCTGTTCCAGAACCGGTGCCGGTTTCAGTTCCCGTTCCCGTTCCCGTTCCCGTTCCCGTTCCCGTTCCCGTTCCCGTTCCCGTTCCCGTTCCCGTTCCCGTTCCAGTTCCAGTTCCAGTTCCAGTTCCAGTTCCAGTTCCAGTTCCAGTTCCAGTTCCGCCGCCGCTAGTCCCACCGCCGCCGGCAGGGCCGGCGAGTGCAGGATGGGCCGCAGTGAGGAGTAGCACCAGTAATAAAGAAAATATTTTTGCCATGACGTTCTCCTTGGCTTTTCCTTGCAGCGCTTAATGCGGTTTGCCGTATATCCTTCCGTCCCTTCCGGGCTGGTAGAGAGTGCCTGCGGGGTGAAGCGGCGCTTCATTGCGCTGCTGTCTATCGTTTTGCGCTGCCGAAAAACGGTCGCCCAGCTTAGGCAGCAGTTTCGAAATAGTGGTATTGACCTTGGCCATGGCGCCCACCTTCACATCGCGGGCGCCGCTGGTGGCGGCGTCCAGAATGGCTTCCGCTACCTGTTGCGGGGCGATCATCGGCGAAGGCAGTTTGGGCTCATGGTCCATATAATTGCGCGCGTGCTCGGGATAGGGGGTATTGACCGCCGTGGGCTGGATGAGCGTCACGATGACAGGCGCTTCATCGACATTTTCGACTTCCACGCGCAGGGCATCGGTGAAGCCCTTCACTGCATGCTTGGAGGCGGAATACATGCCTTGCAAGGGGAGTACGGCGTCGGAAACTTCGCTGCCGACGTTGACCAGCACACCGCCTTTCTCGCGCAGATAGGGCAGGGCGACCAGCGAGCCATGGACCACGCCCCAGAAGTTGATGTCGAACAGCCGCCGGCTGTCGGCATCGGAGACTTCGTCGAGCCGGCCGTAGATCGCTACGCCGGCATTGTTCACCCAGGTGTCGATGCGTCCGTAGATATTGGCCGCCGAGGAGGCCGCGCGGGCCACTTGATCGCGCTTGGCGACATCGGCCGCAACGTAGATCGCCTCGCCGCCCTGGGCGCGGATCTGTTTCACGATCAGGCCGAGCGTATCCGCCGAGCGCGCGACGAGAACCACCTTGGCTCCACGCTCTGCCGCCATTAATGCGGTACACAGCCCGATACCGCTGGAAGCGCCAGTGATCACGATCACCTGCTCATCGAGCGGCCTGGGTACGAACGCCATCTGAATCTCCTTTCAATAGCCAATGAAAGGAATGTAGTTCCCGCAATAAAAGGAATTAATAGGCGAAAAACCTATTCATTTGTAGGAAAAGCAGAAGCAGGCGGTTGCGTTCAGTGCCGGGCGGCCGCGAGCAGGAAATCCTCGAGAGCCCGGATAGGGGCCAGGTCGTCGAAGAGCACCGAGCGTCCCCGGTCGATGCGGTCGCGCACGGATTGGCCATAGGCGGCGTCACGCACCAGTCTGAGCGTGATCGCAATGTAGTCCTCGTCCGAAACGGCTACCAAGTCGGGTAGTCCTGCACGCCTCAGTATGCCGCTCGCCAGATTGCCGCGCATGAAACGTCCCTCGCGCGTCACCACGGGTAAACCGCACTCCATCGCCTGCATGGCGGTATTGAAACCGGAAAAGCCGATCGTATCCAGCATCACATCGGCGCGCGCCATCACTCCATAAAATGCGGCCCGCCGCTGCCATGGGATAAAACGGCAGTAGCGCTCGAAGTCGAGTCCTGCCTCATCGAAGCGCTGTTTCAGCCTTAGCTGCAGGCGATCGGAAAGGTTGGGAATGCTGTGGGTGAAAAACACGAACTGGCATGCTTTCAACTCGCGGGCGAGAGCCACGAACACGTGATCGTGCGCCGGCCCGTACTTGAACGGCGTGCCGGCACACAGCAGCAGCGGCCTGTCCTCGGCAATGCCCAAGGCTGCCATGTCGGGTGATATTGCAGCGACCGGAAGCGCCGCGTAACAACAGCCCAGGTTGGGGAGGGCAATCAGCTTTTCGCGGTAATTGTCCTGCGCACCGGCCGTTTCGAAGGCCTGGGCGGAAAGATAGAAGTCCATGGTCGACAGGCCGGACGTCTCGGGATGGCCCCATGCGGCGATCTGAACAGGAGCAAGGCGCAGGCAGGCGAGCTGCAGCGTCATCGCATCCATGCCGATTTCCGGATAGATCAGCACATCGGGCTGGTGCTCGCGCAACGTTTCCACCCAGGCGTCAAGATTCTGGCGGGTGCCGAAATACTGCGCGCGCGTCCTGGCGAATTCGGTTTCGGCATCCTGCCGATCGCCGAGATGGAAAACGGCCAGCGAAAAGCGCATGGAATCGAGATGCTGCAGCCACGACCGTACGATCGCGTTCCATACCGAGTGATCGTGAATATGGGCAGAAACGATGCCGACCTTGAGCCGGGTATCGCTCGAAATCCCAGTTGGTCGATCGTGCGGCTGCCAGCGCTGCATCAGGCGCACGCAAAGATCGCCGTAGCGCGACAGCAGGGCGCGGTTGTTCTCGTCCTGATATGCCAGGTAAAACGGCTGCTTGGCACCGACGATGGCGGCACTGCCGAGACGCTGCGGAGTCAGCCAGGTCTCCAGCATCTCCAGCGCCTCAGCAAACCCGGTACGGCTCTCGGCCAGCGAGTCCTGCATCGAGCAGACCGCTGGCAGGCCGCACATCGCCAGTCCCCATCTGGCTTCGGCATATTCTGGTTGGCTGGCGATGGCGCGGGCGTAAGAAGCTGAGGAAGCCGTCATTTCGCCTTGATCCTGCATCGCGCTGCCCAGGTTGTTGCAGGCCTCGGGGTGGTCGGGCCGGATGGCAAGCGCCTTGCGATAAGCGGCCAGGGCATCGTCGAGATGAAGCAGGCTTTCCAGCGCGACACCCAGATTGTTGTGGGCGTCGGCATGCTGCGGGGCCAGAGCCAAGGCCTGCCGATAGGCGATGATGGCCGCGGGCATGTCCGGTTGCGCCTGCAATGCGTTCCCCAGCGAATAATGGATATCGGGATCGTCGGGGGCGATCAGCAGCGCGCTCCGGAATGCCACCACCGCGTCGTCGAACTGCTCCAGCCCCTTGTAGGCGATACCCAGGTTGAAATGCGAGGCCGCCAGCATCGGCTGTCCCTGCAGGACATGCAGAATCAGCGTCACTGCCTGCGCGTAATCCTCCTCCGCGATGCAGATCATCCCCATCAGGTGCAAGGCCTGGGGGTGGTCTCCTTGAATGCGCAGCACCTGGGAATAGCATGCGCGGGCCTCGCGCAGGTCACCCTGGCGATGGAATGCGATTCCCTGCTCCAGGTCGAGCGCGATGGATGAACTGTTCAATTTCGATTATGAGAAAGCGGCAGGCGCGAAAGCGTCTTCCGGACACGCCGGAATGCGGGAGCAGTAAATCCTCAGGCCTTGGATTTATGGGGCAGGATGGTTTTCGGCATGGGAATGAAGGTGCCGATAGGCGCAGTTGCTTGCTTGTCCTTTTTCGGTTTCTTCATTTCCTTGTTGGTGCGTTGCTGGCCTTTGGCCATGATGTTTCTCCGCGTCATGCCTGCGTTGTGCAGGCATGCAATGATGAGTAGCAGGTGGTTCACTGCGGTCGGAATGGCGGAAGCCAAGGCAACGTAGCTCCATCATAGGCCGATAGGGCGATATGTGTGGATTATTTGAGGGAAGAGCCAGCCCTGCTTGCAACACATTAAACAAAAACGGCCAGCAATTTGCTGGCCGTCATCAGACTTCAATCATGCATTAAATTCAGTGTTTGCTCGCCGGCACATCGTTGTGCGACATCAGGCGGTCGATGGCGGCGATGCCGACGGCGGACAGCACGAAGGACATATGGATGATGACCTGCCACTTCATCACCGGCTCGGCCAGGTTGGGCGCATTGATGAAGGTCTTCAGCAAGTGGATCGATGAAATGCCGATGATGGCGGTCGCCAGCTTTACCTTGAGTACGTTGGCGTTGACGTGCGAAAGCCAGTCAGGCTCGTCGGGATGCCCCTCCAGGCCCAGCCGGGAAACAAAGGTTTCGTAACCCCCGACGATGACCATGATCAGCAGGTTGGAGATCATCACCACGTCGATCAGGCCCAGCACCACCAGCATGATTTTTTCTTCGGTGAGATGCGGCGTAGCCTGCACCAGATGGGCCAGTTCCACCCAGAACAGATACACATACACGGCCTGTGCCACGATCAGGCCCAGATACAGCGGCATTTGCAGCCAGCGGCTGCCGAACAGGATGGCGGATAACGGTTTGAGTTTTGTGGGGGTATCGCTGCGCATAAATACCTTCGGTTCGTTACGATGGATTGCCCGATTATAAGTCATTAACCGGAGGATGCCTTGGACGGGAGTTTGCAGATGCAGCCGGAACGGCTGCAGGCATCAATGCCTTTGAATCGGGGGATGGCGGAGTGGACGGGGCTCGAACCCGCGACCCCCGGCGTGACAGGCCGGTATTCTAACCAACTGAACTACCACTCCGCGCTTTCGTTCACACAAGTGCTGACGAAGGCCGGCATGATACATGAAACCTGTGCGTTTTTTCCAGTGGCGGTTGAAAAATTGCACGCGGATGACGGCGTCACGCATGGCAGTTGTTTCCATGGCCAGCAAACAAGCCGGCTGCCGTATCCTTGAAAAAAGAGGTATAAAGTTGCCTCTCTGAATGCTTACGGAAATGCCATGATTCGATTTTGCGCCCTGCTGCTCAGCCTGTTTGCCATTCCGACCGCCTGGTCGAAAGACGTGGCGACAGAGCAGTTCAACGTCTCCGCGGCGCGCGAGCATTACCAGCAGGCGCAGTCCGAATATGCAGCGCTAACGCAGCGGGTGGAGATGCAGGTGCAGCGGGTCGCGCAGGAACAGGCGCGCCTGGAGGCGTTGCAAAAAGACCAGAAGGCGGCCAAGGCCCGCCTTGAAGCGGCGAAAGGCAAGCTCAAGCAGCGGGAGCTTGCGCTGGATAAAGCCTGGGGCAATTGAACGGCAGGATGGTTCTTGCATGAAGGCCTACCCATCGGACGAGCTTAGGCAAGCCGCGCTGCATTGGCTGTCCGAGCCGGACCCCGCCATCAAGGTGGCGGGCGTTACCGCCATGGCAAGCCGTTGGAGCGCCGGGAGCATGACGTTGGCGACCGAAGCCGTGCTGAGCCCGCAACTGCGCATTCCGGGCCATCCCCACACCCCCGAGCTGGTGCCGCCAGCCCGTCTCAAGCGGCGCGGCATGTCCACGGTCGAAGGGCGCGCCGTGCTGATACATGCGCTGGCGCACATCGAATTCAACGCCATCAACCTGGCGCTGGATGCCATCTGGCGTTTTCCCGGCATGCCGGCCGAGTTCTATGCCGACTGGTTGCAGGTCGCGGCGGAAGAGGCCTATCACTACACCTTGCTGGCCAGCCATTTGCAGACCCTGGGCCATGCCTACGGCGATTTCCCGGCGCATAACGGTTTATGGGAGATGGCGGACCGCACCCGCGACGACGTGCTGGCGCGTATCGCGCTGATCCCCCGGACCATGGAGGCGCGCGGACTGGATGTTTCCCCCGGCTTGCGCGACAAGCTGGCGCAGGCCGGCGACCACGAGGCCGCCGCCATCCTCGGCATCATCCTGCGCGACGAGATCGGGCACGTGCGCATTGGCAACCGCTGGTACGGCTGGCTATGCCAGCAGCGCGAGCTGGAGCCGCTCGCGACCTATGACCGGCTGGCCGCCGAGTATAAAGCGCCGGTGCTGCGCGGCCCTTTCAACCTGGAAGCCAGAATAGCGGCGGGCTTCACCGAGGCGGAGCTGGACGCGCTGCAGCTCAGTCCTCCTTGCTCAGCGGCAGGTGGCTCGTAACCTTGGCGATCCGCTCGCCGTAAAGCCTGGCCGTTTCCAGGTCGCCCGCCACGACTTCCTCGGCACCCGCGTCGGACGGGCTTTGCATCATCGCGCCGGAAAAAGCGCCCAGGAAATTCACGTCGTCGCGTTTCGCAGCCTTGGTATTGGACGGCAGCATGCCGCTGCCGACCCAGATGCCGCTGTGCTGCATCGCCAGCGTGAACAGGTATTGCAGCGTGGAGAACTTGTCGCCGTTCATCGAGGCGGAATTGGTGAATCCGCCGAAGACCTTGTTTTTCCAGACCTGCGCGAACCAGCGCTTCGAGGTCTCGTCGGCGAACTTCTTGAACTGCCAACTGGCCGAGCCCATATAAGTCGGCGACCCCATGACGATGGCATCCGCGGCATCCAGCGCCTGCCAGGCTGCTGCCGGCAGGTTGCCTTCCTTGTCGATGGCGAACAGCTCGGCGCCGGCGCCTTTGGCAACCGCCTCGGCCTGCTTGGCGGTATGCCCGTATCCACTGTGGTAAACAACGACGACCTTGGCCATTTTTATCTCCTGTTGATTCTGATCGTAAGCCCTGACCGGCGCGAAGTCAGCAGCCTATATATGCGTACAGAATGGAGCCGGGCTTCGGGCTTTAGTTCCTTGGGAAGTATTTGGACGGGCGTACGATGCCGGTTGCAAATGCGCGAGGCTGGTATCTGCAAATGACTCTGGCTTCATGGGGCGTGCAGGCCCTCATGAAAGAGTATGTCGATTAGCCCCCTCCTATTAAAATACCGGGGCAGTTGCGATAATCAACGCTATATCTGCTGCGGTTAAAAGGAGGGAACGATGTCGGTTCGATGGCTGATTGCATTGCTGTTGCTGGTGTCCCAGGCCGCTCTCGCGGAAATCGAGCCGTGGAAGGCGAATCCGCGCTACTGGAGCTACCGTGGCGAACCCGTCCTGCTGGTCGGCGGCAGCGACGACGACAACCTGTTCCAATGGCCCGCCGCTCAACTGGTGCCGCAGCTGGACAGGCTCAAGGCCGCCGGCGGCAATGTCGTGCGCAACACGATGAGCGATCGGCGCGACAAGGGTTTCGAGATTTACCCCTATCTCCGGCTGCCGTCCGGCCGCTACGACCTCGATCAATGGAATCCGGAATACTGGCAACGGTTCGAACGATTCCTGCAGGAAACCGCCAGTCGGGGGATCGTCGTGCAGATCGAGCTATGGGACCGCTTCGATTTCAGCGACCACGGCAAGATCAAGCATTGGCTGCCGCATCCTTACAACCCCGCCAACAACGTGAATTACTCCTACTGGCGCTCGGGTTTTGCGCCGGGGTACTACGATCATCCCGGCAAAAACCAGCAGCCGTTCTTTTTCACGACGCCGGAGCAGCGCAACAACACCCTGGTGCTCAATTACCAGCAGCGCTACATCAACCAGGTGCTGGAGCATGCGCTGAAGTACGATCATGTGCTGTACTGCATCGATAACGAAACCAAGGCGGAAGAGGCATGGAGCCGTTATTGGGCGCGTTATATCAAGGCCAGGGCCGCGCAGCAGGGCAAGAGAATCTACGTGACGGAAATGCTGGACGACAAGGCCATGGACAAGCGTATCCATGGCCGCACGCTGGATCATCCGGAACTGTACGATTTCGTCGAGGTTTCGCAGAACAATCACAGCAACGGCCGCAAGCATTGGGAAAACCTGCTGGATTTCCGGGATCACCTGCAACGTCAGCCGCGTCCGATGAATTCGATCAAGGTCTATGGCGCGAATGGCAACTCCTTCGGCCACACCGACCAGGATGCGCTGGAGCGCTTCTGGCGCAACCTGCTGGGCGGGACGGCGCTCGTGCGTTTCCATCGCCCCGGCGCAGGGCTGGGCTTGAACGACAAGGCCGTCGGCGCGATACGGTCAGCAAGGGCGCTGGAGAAAGTCACGTCCCTGTGGCAGTTGGAGCCGGTGCGCGTTAGCGGCACGGCAGAGACCGCGTATTACGAGGCTCGCGGGAAGGAAGGCGTGCGCGTGCTGTACTTGCCTCGTGGCGGAGATGCGGTCTTGCAACTGAAAGCCGGTGCTTCCTGCTCGATTGCCTGGCTGAATCTCGAAAGCGCCGAATGGAAACCGCGCCAGCCCTGCGGCATGGAGACGACGCTGCGCCTGAGCGCGCCCACGCCAGCGAACTGGATGGCAGTGGTGACGATGCCATAGGCTGTAAGAACCGGCTTACATGCGATTCAGCCTCTGCTTCCTGTCCAGCTAAAGGCGAATTCCCCTAGTATGGAACGCATGCATGGCTTCTTCGAAAGGGACATCAATGAAAATCGTTTTATGGATAGTCGGCATCATTTTCCTGATCGGATTACTCGTCGTCACCGGCGTACTTAAGCTGATTTTTTAATTTCCCCCAGCGTTTCCAAAGCCCGCTCCAGCGGGCTTTTGTTTTTCCGGCATCCTCCTATTCACGTTGTTCCGCCATGCCGCCCGGCGCCCGGTGTAACGAAATTTTCCCGACCGGCTGGGGGCTTCCGTTGCAAACCTCGCAGCCGGTCTGTCAAATATCTGGCCGCACGCTAGGCGGCTACCTGGCCGTCCACCAGCAGGGCCTTGACCTCGCCCTCGATCAGGATGACGGCGATGTCCTTGCCATGCGCCGCCTCCGGATAAATCCAGACGACCGCGACCACGGTATTGCCCTCGCCCGGCTTGACCGGCCGGATGATTGGCGGCGTGCCGAGCTCCTTCATCACCGCGGTGTACTCCGGCTTCTGGAATTCGCAATCCTGGGCATGCGCCGCTGTCGTGAACAATGCCGCGCCTGCCAATAACCACGTTCTCATTTTCATCGTCGTTCTCCTTTCTCTATCGGGTGGAAAATCTGTATGGGCGAACAACGGTTTTGAATAACGGGACGCTCGCGCGTTCCTACATGTTTGGAGCATTGTCGGGCAGGGGTTTTCCGACATGTTTACGCGCTGACAACGATTCAGAAAAACACTGACATCTTCACGCGCTGGTTTTGCCCATCATGACAGGCTCTGCATCACTCCACCCCATCCGTCGTTTAACGAAATGAAGGAGATCGCCATGCTGCAAACCGGTACTCAATCCAATATCCAAATGATGCAAAGCATGCAGGACTGCATACGCAACTGCCTGGACTGTTCCAGCATTTGCCAGCAATGCGCCGCAGAATGTATTTCCATGGACAAGACCGGAATGGGGCAGTGCATAGCCCTGTGCCTGGACTGCGCCGCCGTCTGTACGCTGAACGCGGAACTGATGAGCCGCGAATCGGAATACCATGTCAGTGTTTGCGAACTTTGTGCCGAAATTTGCGAAGATTGCGCCCAGCTTTGCGAAGGGCTGGCCCAAGGCGAGGAAAGCATGCTCAGGGATTGCGCAGAAGCTTGCCGCCTGTGCGGGGATTCTTGCCTTTCCATGTCATCCATGGAAACGACTGGTGAAGAAATCCATTAAGCGCCCTGTCTCGACCAAAGCCCGCGCCAGCGGGCTTTTTTTATGGTTACATTCCGTTTGCATAAGCAGATCATTTACAATCACGTCCCCATCGTCAGGCAAATCGGTAACATAATCAGCACAATGGCCATCGAACGTTACGCCAAGATTTTCTTCAAGCTGCTAGTCGCACTGGGTATCGCGGCCATGGTGGCCTATGGGCAGTACGCCGTCTGGCAATGGATCAATCGCGGCGTCGAGATGACCGACGCGGAACACAGCATTGCGGGCTTTGCCTACAGCGGCTACGGGCGCGATCAAAGCCCGCTGGCCAGGGAGTACCCCACGGAGAAGGAGCTGGCGCGCGATATCGAGTTGCTGGCAAAGCTCACCAAGCGAGTACGCACTTACAGTTCGATAGAAAATGCCGCCGTGGTTCCCTTGACCGCGAAGAAGAAGATCAGGCTGACCAACGGCATCTGGCTCGACCAGAACGTGGAGCACAACCAGCGCGAAGTGGAAGAGGGTATCCGCCTCGCCAACAAATACCGGCATGTCGACCAGCTGATCGTCGGCAACGAAGCCATCCTGCGCGAGGACATGACGCCGGACACGCTGATCCTCTACCTGGATGCCGTCAAGGCGGGCACCAGGAAGCCCGTCTCCACCGCCGAACCCTGGCATATCTGGATCAAGTATCCGGAGCTCGTCGAACACGTCGATTTCATCACCGTACACTTGCTGCCGTATCACGAAGGCGTGCCGGCCGACGCCGCGGTTTCCTACGCGATGCAACGCTACGATCAGCTCGCCAAGGCCTATCCCGGCAAAAGGATCGTCATCGGCGAAATCGGCTGGCCGAGTCGCGGCCCGGCCATCGAAGGGGCTATTCCGTCACGCGAGAACGAAGCCTTGTTCCTGCGCACTTTTTTGTCGCAGGAACGCACGCGCACGCTGGACTATTACGTGATGGAAGCCTTCGACCAGCCCTGGAAAGTGGCGCTCGAAGGCTGGGCCGGGGCTTACTGGGGCGTGTACAACGCCGACCGCGAGCCTAAGTTTTCCCTGACCGGCGACGTGCCGCACGACATCAATTGGCAGACCAAGGCGCGCGAAGCCGCGATTTATGCCTTCGTCCCCATGGTGCTGATCACTTTCCTGCTCGGCAGCTGGAGCCTGCTGGGCAGGATATGGCTGGCGATCCTGGTGCAGGGGTCGATCGCGACGCTGACGGTCGGCATCAATGTACCGGCAGATTACTATCTGACGCAGAAGGACCTGGTGGGCTTGACCGTGCTGATCGCCGCGACGCTGATCACTATTTCGGTGCTGCTGACCCACGGCTACGAATTCGGCGAAGTGCTGTTCAAGCGCATCTGGAAGCGCCGTTTTACGCCCTTGCCCGCGCTGCCGCCGGAAGAGGAGCCCTTTGTTTCCATCCATCTCGCCTGCTACAACGAACCGCCGGAAATGGTCATCGAGACCATCGACAGCCTGGCGCGCTCCAACTACCGCAACTTCGAGGTGCTGGTGATCGATAACAACACTGTCGACGAAGCGCTGTGGAAGCCGGTCGAGGCGCATGTGGCGGCATTGGGCGCCAATTTCCGCTTCTTCCACCTGCGCCCGTGGCCGGGCTTCAAGGCCGGCGCGCTCAATTTCGCGCTTACGCAAACCGATCCGCGTGCCGAGGTCATCGGCGTGGTGGATGCGGACTACGTGGTCGACCCGGACTGGATCGCGACGCTGGTGCCGCATTTTGTCGAGGCGCCGTACGTGGCGGTCGTGCAGGCGCCGCAGGCGCATCGCAACTGGGAGACGCAGCCGTTCCGCCGCATGTGCAACTGGGAATTCGACGGCTTCTTCCGCATCGGCATGCACCACCGCAACGAGCGCAACGCGCTGATCCAGCATGGCACCATGACACTGGTGCGGCGCAAGTTCCTCGACGAACTCGGCGGCTGGTCGGAGTGGTGCATCTGCGAGGATTCCGAGCTCGGCCTGCGGCTGCTGCGCAAGGGCTACGATACCCGCTACGTCGATCATGTGCTGGGCAAGGGCCTGACCCCGTCCAATTTCTCCGCGATCAAGAGCCAGCGCTTCCGCTGGGCTTTCGGTGCCATGCAGATCCTGAAGGCGCACCTGCCCGCGCTGCTAGGGCCCAGCAAGCTCAACATGGCACAGCGCTACCACTTCCTGACCGGCTGGTTCTCCTGGTTCGGCGATGCGTTGCAGCTGGTTTTCACCTTCGCCTCGCTGATCTGGACCGCCCTGATGCTCTTCGCGCCGGAATCCTTCGGCTTGCCCATGACGGTGCTGGTCGCGCCCATGCTGGGATTCATGGCCTTCAAGACCGTGATGGGACCCATCCTCTACCGGCACACCATGCAATGCCCGTGGATCGATATCGCCGGGGCCTCGCTGCTCTCGGCGGGCATTTCGCACGCCGTCGCGCGCGGCGTTTTCGCCGGCATCTTCCGCAAGAAAGGCGAGTTCGTGGTCACGCCCAAGGGCTGGAAAGCCAAAAAGGGCCTGGCTTTCTTCGGTCCCATTCGCGAAGAGCTGGGGCTTCTGCTGGGATTGCTCGCCTGCGTGATCAGCGTGTCGGTGACCCTGGGCACGCAAGACCCGGCGGCCAAGGCATGGATCGCCGTTCTGCTGTTCGAAACGATACCCTACTGGGCGGCGCTGGGTTGCCAGATTGCCTCGTACTGGCCGGAAAAAGACCCGGAAAGTGCCCATGAAAACGCGGTATCCACCTGAGGGGCTACGATCTATGAACGTCATGCACGGGCAGGCATCCAGATTGATACTGAGCGGTTTGGCGACGCTGGGAATCGCATTGTCGGTGCGCTACGGGCTGGTGGAGCCGCAGGGCATGGCTACCGCCTGCGCCTTGGCGGCCGATGCCGGTTGCGCGATGCGTGAAACGGCGATCGCCATTTTCACGCATCAACGGTTGGGTTACCTGGCTCTGGCCGCTGCGTTGCTCGCGCTGATGCTGCAATCGCGGCCACTCGCCTGGACAGGCTGGGTGGCCGGTATCGCCGGGCTGGTACTTTACTGTTTCGAGCCTTCCGCCCCGGCCGTATTGCTCGCCTTGCTGGTGTTGGCGAGACCGGCGAAAGCCAGCAACAAGCACAGCACCAGCCAGGCTTGAGCCTGCGGATTCAGCGGTTCCATCGCCCAGCGGGCGATCCCGCCCAGCGCGATGATCGCCGCGCACAGTTTTTCTTCCTGTCCCGAGCGCGATAGTCGGCCCAGCGTCAGCAGGGCGCCCAGCGGGAGCGCATAGAGCCATATCGGGAAATCGCGGTAGCGCGGGTCCGCCAGCAACAGCAGCGCCGCCGTGGCCGCCGAGAACAGGACGACCATGCGCAAGGCAGGAAGCCAGCGGTTCCGTTTCTGCTGCCAGGCTTCAAGGAAACCCGGGTAAACCTGATCCTTGCGCGCCGCCATGCCGAGCACCAGCCCGGCGCCCGCGAGTGCGACGAGGCCCAGCACTGCCCCTTCCCAAGGATTGCGATAGGCGGCCAAGGCATGTTCCCAGCCCAGCCACAGCGCGCCGCCTGCCCAGGCCCCCGAAGCGCCTTGCGTCAGCAAGCGCCAACTTCTTGCGCGACCGGGGAGGTATGACAGCCCGAGGCATAACGCAGCGCCTGCGAACGTGGCCCATAGGTAGGGCTGCATGGAGACGCGCTCGCGTATCACCCCGGCGAACGGGAATTTGGGCTGCAAATCGCGGTCGAGGATGCCCCAGTATCCGCCTACCGTCCCTTCCAGCTGCCGTTTCCACGGCTGGTCGATGGCTTCGATGAGGTTGTACTGCCAGCCCTCGTCATGCGCCTTGCGGATGAAGCTCCGGACATACAGCGCCTGTTCCACCGTGCCCGGCCGTGCGCCCTCGCGCTGGCGCCCCTCGCTGGGCCAGCCGGTTTCGCCGATCAGCACCGGTTTTTTGTAGTGCTCCAGCATATGCTGGCGAACCTGAGCCACATGGGCCACCGCCTGGTCCACGGCCACCGGGTCATCCTCCCAGTAAGGCAGGATATGGATGGTCAGGAAGTCGACGCCTTGCGCCAAACTGGGATGGCGCAGCCAGAATTCCCACACATCGGCATAAGTGACAGGCACGCGAACGCGCCCGCGTACTTCGTCCAGCATGGCGCGCATCGCCTCTTCCGTTTGCTCCTGGCGCAGCAGCACCTCGTTGCCGACGATGAAGGCGCGCACGGTATCCGGATAGCGGTTGGCCAACTGGATGGCGGTTTCGAGCTGGATGCGATTTGCCAGCGGATCGCGGCCGATCCACGCGCCCAGCAGTACCTTCATGCCGAGTGCTTGCGCCAGTTCTGGGACATATTCCAGGCCCTGATCCACGGCATAGATCCGCACGCATTTGGTGGCCGGCGTCAACGCTTTCAGGTCGGCGGCGATCTGCGTTTTCGGTATTCGCGTCAGCGGATCCAGCGGCGTCTGTCCCGGCAGATGGTAGGGCGCATAGGAAACGCAATCCAGCCGCTCGCCTTCGGCAAGGTGCAAATCGGGTAGCGCCACCGAACGCGTCTGGTTTCCTACCCACAGCGAAAGGGCCATAAAGGCGATGAAGGACAGAAAAAACTGGTTCCGCCAGAAAGCGGACGGGGAGAAGAGCGGGGGAATCATAGGTGAAAGCAGTCTTCGTCGTGAGTCGGATTGCTGCATATTGTATGCGTTGTAGCGTTTCGCCGCCGCGTTATGGGAGAGCGGCGGCCGGCGTCATAGCGGATCGGCAATGCCCGGGACAGGAAGGACGTGCCGGCGAGCCGGCCATCGTGCTCGAGGGCCAAAGCGGCTGATGCGGATCGTCAGCAACCTGAATTTATTCGTTGACGGCGGGCCCGGCCAGCCAGTGGGTGCGCTCACGCAACATCGACAGTACGTGCTCCGGGGAGACCGGGCGGCAGATAAAATAGCCTTGCACCTCGTCGCAGTCCTGCTCCCGCAGGAACCTGAGCTGGGCTTCCGTCTCCACGCCTTCCGCGATTACGCGCAGCCTGAATTGATGGGCCAGGCCGATGATGGAGCGGACGACGGCATCGTCGTTCTCGTCCGCGCCGATGTCACGCACGAAGGACTGGTCGATTTTCAGCCGGGTCACCGGCAGTTTCTTGAGATAGCTCAGGCTGGAATAACCCGTGCCGAAATCGTCGATGGCAAACGGTATGCCGAGGGCCTGCATGTCCCGGAAAAAGGCCTGGACCACTTGGGCGTCGCTCAGCATCACACCCTCGGTGATCTCCAGCTCCAGGTCGGCCGGCGCCAGACCGTGTTCTTGCAGTACCTGGCGGATGAAGCCGGGAAAGTCCGGGTCGCACAGCTGGCGGGTCGAAACATTGACGGCGATGGGGAAGGGGGCGGGCAGCACGCGTCGCCAAGCGGCCAGTTGTCGGCACGCCTGCGACAGCACCCATTGGCCGATGGGGATGATCTGACCGTTTTCCTCGGCGAGCGGAATGAAGGCGGCGGGCGAGACGAGCCCCTTGTCCGGATGCTGCCAGCGCAGCAGGGCTTCCAGCCCGCAGAGGCGGCCACTGCGCAAATCGACCTGGGGCTGGTAGTGCAGGAACAGCTCATCGCGAGCAATGGCGTTGCGCAGGTCGGCATAGGTCATGGATACATGGGCGGCTTGGGCTGCCATGTCCTGTGTGAAGAACCGGTAGGTGTTGCGTCCAACGTCCTTGGCGCTGAACATTGCAATGTCGGCGCAGCGCAGCAGTTCCTCGCTATCGCGGCCGTCCTGCGGAAAAAGGGCGATGCCGATGCTGGCTTCCGTGATGAGGGGATTCTCATCGACCTGAAACGGTTGCGCGAGTCCCCCCAGGATTTTTTGCGCAACTGCTGCGGCTTCCGGGGCGGACGTATCGGGCAGCACGATGATGAACTCGTCCCCGCCCACCCGCGCCACGGTGTCCATTTCGCGCACACAGGCCTTGAGCCGCGTCCCCACCTGTTGCAGCAGTTTGTCGCCCACCACATGGCCCAGGATGTCGTTGATGTACTTGAAGCGGTCAAGGTCGAGAAACAGCACGGCGAAATTGCGGTTCTTGCGCTGCGAAGTGGAGACCAGCATCGCGAGGCGGTCGTTGAGCAGGGAGCGGTTGGCCAGGCCGGTCAGGCTGTCGTGGTAGGCAATGTGCTGGATCAACTGCTCGGCCTGCTTGTGCTCGGTGATGTCGGTGATGAATCCTTCTAGGGCGGTCACTTCGTCCGTCCGGTCGCGCACGGCTGCTCCCTGTTCCCATACCCAGCGCAAATCGCCATCGTGGTTAAGGATGCGATAAATGATCTGATAAGGCGCATGCTGCTGCACGCTCTCGTCGACCCGGTTCGCTACCATCTCCCGGTCTTCAGGCACGATGAGCTCGACGAAGTCGACGCGGCCGGACGTGAACTCCTCGGGGCGATAGCCCGTGATCCGCACCGATCCCTCGCTGATGAATTCCATCGTCCAGCGCTGGTCCAGCCGGCAGCGGTAGACCATGCCCGGCAGATTCTCCAGCAACACCTTGAACCGCCGCTCCGCCTCCAGGTGTTCCGCCGCGAACCTGTCCGCGAGCAGACGCTCCTTGTGCAGCAACAGGTGCAACATGATCTCGCCCGCAATCGTTTTCAGCGATTCGAGCAGCTCGGGCGTGGCTTTGCGCGGGGCGTAGTCGATCACCGCAAGCGTACCGAGCGCGTGCCCCTGCGGCGAAATCAGCGGTACGCCTGCATAAAAGACGAAGCCATGCCCGGCCGTGACGAGAGGGTTGTCGCGGAACTGGGGCGCTTCACGCGCATCCTCCACGACTAGCGCTTCGCGCTGCTTGATCGTGTAATCGCAGAAGGCGACGGAGCGCAGGGTTTCCCTGATCTTCAGCCCCTGCGAGGATTTGAACCACTGGCGTTCGCGGTCGATGAAACTGATGAAGGCGACCGGCGTACCGGCGCAGAGTTGCGCGAGACGGGTCAGCGCATCGAATTCGGATTCGGCAAGGGTGTCGAGAATCTCGTAGCTATCGAGATCCTGCATGCGCAATTCCTCAAGGTCGGAATGAAAGCTAGAGTCGGCCATTCGCTCTGATCCTTTGCCAGCCGGGGGATAGCTTCAATGCTACACCATGTCGCGCTCGACCAATATCGCGACATTTGCCGGGATTTAAGGGTTGCTACCGCGAATGATATTAAGACTATGTTTTTGCCCAAAATACCGTACGGGACATGGCAGCCACAGCCTTAGGAAACATCAGGCGCTGTGGCGGCGGCGATCCGGCATATGGCCTGGGGAAAGGCGACCTTCGCGAGCAAGCCGCCACCTTCCCTGTTGAACAAATCCAGCGTGCCGTCGTGCCGGATGACGGCGCGGCGGGCGATCGCCAGCCCCAGCCCGTAGCCCTGTCCCGGCTCGCCGGGCAGGCGGTAGAACGGCTGGAATACGCGGTCCAATTGGTCAAGCGGGATGCCGGGGCCCCGGTCGAGGATGGTTACCACGGCCTGGTGGTCCTCGCGCGTCAGCCGAATATCGACCGTGGTGCCTTCGGCCGTGTGCTTGATGGCATTGCGGATCACGTTTTCGAACGCGCGGCGCAGCAGCTCGCGCTGGCCCTCGACCCGCGCCTTGATGTTTGCGTGATAAGTGATGGCCTTGCCGCTGGCCTGGGCTTCGAAGCCTACGTCCTGGATGATTTCCTCCAGCAATTCGTCGATGCTGACCTGCTCCTTGGCGTCGTTGCTGAGGCCCGATTCGAGCCGCGCCAGCGTCAGTATCTGCCCCAGCAGCTCGTCCAGGCGCTCGGTTTCGCGCTCGATACGCTCCAGCGCCATCTCGACCTTTTCCGGCTGTTGCCGGGCAATGCCCACGGCGAGTCGCATGCGCGCGACCGGTGAGCGCAGCTCGTGGGAAACATCGTGTAACAGCTGGCGCTGTGCATTCAGCAGCGTTTGCAACCGCGTCGCCATGAAGTCGAAGTCGTTGCCGAGGTCGGAGAGCTCGTCATTGCGGCTGCCGATCAATGGGGTCACCCGCGCGCCAAGGTCGCCTTCGGCCAGGCGCGTGCTGACCTTGCGCAAGTGCCGGATGGGACGGGTCAGGTAGGTGGCAAAAATCGCGCTGAACAGCAGGCTGGCAAACAGCGCGATCAGGATCTGCACGCTGGGCGGCGGCATGCGCGGAGGCCCGGAACTGGCGTCCGCGGCGGGCAGGAACAGCACATACTGCTGGCCGTCCGGCGCCGCCACCTGCCTGACGCTCTGATGACCGCGATGGCGTTGCAGCGCCTTCAATGCTTTTTTAAGCGCGAAGGGCGGAACCTGCCGTCCCAGCGCGTCGTGGCCCTTGCTGTCGACGATCAGCACGCGCGGGGCGCGGTTTTTCCCCGGCCATTCGTCCAGCAGTGCACGTGCTCCGGCAATACCCCCGTGGCGCACGGAATTCGCGACCAGGCCGACGACGAATTCGGCGCGGCGGTCGCGCTGGATGCCTTCCTCGTTCTGCAAACGCTGGTCGTGCAGATAGACGGCGCCGCCGATGCCGGCACCGATCAGCACCAGGGTCAGCGACAGGCTGACGAACAGTTTCCAGAAAAGGCGCCCCATATCAGCCGGCGATGAATTGATAGCCGACGTTGCGCACCGTCTGGATAGGCGAGCGCCCGTCTTCCAGCGTGCCCAGCTTCTGGCGCAGGTTACTGACATGCACGTCGATGCTGCGGTCGTATTTGCTTTCCGGCCGCCCCAGTGCCTGCACGAACAGGTCGGCCTTGCTCACCACATGGCCCGCGTGCTTGATCAGCACTTCCAGCAGCGCGTATTCGGTGGAGGTGAGCGACAGCGGCTGTCCGTTCCATTCGATGATGCGTTCCGCGGAGTTGACCGCAGCGCGGCCGACACGCAGCACGCCGTCCTTCTGCGCACCGGCATCGCGCACGGCGACGCGGCGCTGGATCGCGTGCAGGCGGGCGACCAGCTCGCGCGGGTTGAAGGGTTTGGTGAGGTAATCGTCGGCGCCCAGCTCCAGCCCGACGATGCGGTCGATATCGTCGCCCTTGGCGGTCAGCATGATGACCGGGATCTGGCTGGTATTGCGGATGAGGCGCAGCGTATCGAAACCGTTCAAGCCCGGCATCATCACATCCAGCACGACCAGGTCATATTTGCCGGACAGCGCCATGCGCGCTCCTTCCTGCCCGTCGTGGGCGAACTCGAGGGAGAAGCTCTCGGCTTCCAGATATTCTTCCATCATCTGGCACAGCTCGATGTCGTCGTCGATCAGCAGGACTTGCAACACGGGGCACCACGTTTCTTTGTGAGATGAATGCGATTTTGCCAAAGAACTTCAAGGCCTTGTGTAGCTTCTTACATTCTTTTACGTACTATTACGCGCCCCATACCCAAGCCTACATGCCGATATGAAAAATGATCGTCGTGTTCAACAGGCAAGACCAACAGGAGGTCAAGATGGTTAAGAGTCATCGTATCGTAGTTTCCGCGGCGCTGGTTGCCGCTGCTCTGTTCGCTGCAACACCGGCGATTTCCGGCGACGGCGCGCATTGCGACCGCAAGCATCACGCGGGGAAAATGGGCCATCACGGCGAAAAGCACGGATTCCACCAGAAATTGAAAGCGCTCAACCTGACGGAGGCGCAGCAGGCGCAGGTCAGGGACATCATGGAAAAGCAGAAGCCGCAGCGCGAAGCCAAGTGGAAGGAAATGTCCGAAGCGCGCAAGGCGCTGCATGAAGCCGCCCGCGGCGACAAGTACGACAGCGCCAGGGTGCGCGAGCTGGCCGGCAAGCAGGCGCAGATCAAGGCCGACATGACGGTGATGCGCATCGAAACCATGCATCAGGTGTATGCGCTGCTGACGCCCGAACAAAAGCAGAAGTGGGATGCCAAACGCGATCAGCATCACGATGCCGTAAAGAGCTGATGGCTTAATGCGTTAATCTGTTTACTCCCTTCTCCGGGTAATGTACAACTTACCCGGAGTTTTTTCATTGCGCGAAACAACATGAATATAAAAAACAGCCCCTTACTGACGAAGCTGGCATTGTTGCCGCTCATCCTGCTACTCGCCGCCTGCGGGCCTTCCGATGAAAAGCAGGGGCCGCCTCCGCCCATGAAGGCCGAGGTCGGGGTCGTGGAAATCGCGCCGGGTTCCCAGTCCATCGTGACCGAGCTGCCCGGGCGTACCAACGCGAAGATGATTGCTGAAATCCGTCCGCAGGTCAGCGGCATCATCCAGGAGCGGACCTTCGTCGAAGGGGCGAATGTGAAAGCCGGCGACGTGTTGTACCGCATCGATCCTGCCATTTACCAGGCTGAAGTTGCCAGCGCCCAGGCCGCGCTGGAAAAGGCCGAAGCCAACCTCAAGTCCATCCAGGTCAAAGCCGAGCGCTACGCCGAGCTGTTGAAGATCAATGCCGTCAGCAAGCAGGACCATGACGATGCCCAGGCGTCGCTTAAACAGGCGCAGGCCGATATCGCGCTGGCCAAGGCGGCGCTGGACACCGCGCGCATCAATCTCGGCTATACCCGCATTACCGCCCCGATTTCCGGGCGCGTGGAAACGTCCGTGGTGACTCCCGGTGCCCTCGTGACCGCCAACCAGACGACGGCCCTCACCACCGTGCAACAGCTCGATCCGATCTATGTCGACGTCACCCAGCCCAGCAGCGAGTTGCTGCGGCTGAAGCGCGACCTGGCCAGCGGCAAGCTGAAGCGGATCGGCCGCGACGAGGCGCGCATCAAGGTGCTGCTGGAAGACGGCACGACCTATCCGCATCCCGGCCGCCTGAGCTTCAGCGGCGTGACGGTCAACCCCACTTCCGGTGCCGTCACCCTGCGCGCGATCCTGCCCAATCCCGAAGGCTTGCTGATGCCCGGCATGTACGTGCGCGCGCAGCTGGAGGAGGCGGTGGACGAATCCGCCATCCTCGTTCCGCAGCAGAGCGTGACGCGCACGGCCAAGGGCGATGCCATGGTGCTGGTGGTCAACGCGCAGGGCAAGGTCGAGCAGCGGCCGGTGGCCGTCAGCCGCGTCGTCGGCAGCCAGTGGATGGTGGATGCCGGGCTCAATGCCGGCGATCAGGTGATCGTCGAGGGCTTCCAGAAGATCAAGCCGGGCGACGAGGTGAAGCCCAGGCCCATGACGGCCGAGGCCGCCGCGCAAGCCAAGCCGGCAGGGAAGTAGGCGCGACCATGGCCCGTTTCTTTATCGACCGGCCCATCTTCGCGTGGGTCATCGCCATCGTGATCATGCTGGCCGGCCTGGCCTCCATTTTCGCCTTGCCGCTGGAGCAATACCCCGACATCGCGCCGCCGCGCGTCAATATCAACGCCACCTATACCGGCGCCTCGGCCAAGACCATCGAGGATTCGGTCACGCAAGTGATCGAGCAGGCGATGCAAGGCATCGACAACCTGACGTACATGAACTCGTCCTCCAATGCCTCCGGCAGTGCCAGCGTGTCGCTCACCTTCGAGGCCGGTACCGACCCCGACGTGGCGCAGATGCAGGTGCAGAACAAGCTGCAGCAGGCGATGCCGCGCCTGCCGCAAGTCGTGCAGAATCAAGGCGTGCGGGTCAACAAGTCCAATGTCGATATCCTGCTGGTGGTGTCGTTGACCTCCGACGATCCCGAGGTGTCGCCGACCGACATCGGCGACTTCATCAACAGCACCCTGCTCGACCAGATCAGCCGGGTGGATGGCGTGGGCGAAGTCACCCCCATCGGCGGCGGGTACGCGATGCGCATCTGGATGGACCCGGGCAAGCTGGTGAAGTACAACCTGATGCCATCGGACATCAGCGCCGCGCTCCTGGCACAGAACACCGAAGTGTCCGCCGGCCAGCTGGGCGGCTTGCCTGCCGCGCCAGGGCAGCAGCTCAACGCGACGATTACCGCGCGCAGCAAGCTGCAGTCCGCAGACGAATTCCGCAACATCGTGCTGAAATCCACCACCGAGGGCTCCGTGGTGCGCCTCAAGGACGTGGCGCGCGTGGAACTGGGCGCGGACAGTTACACGCCGCGCACCGAATTCAACGGCAAGACTTCCGCCGCGATGCTGGTCCGCCTGGGCGCGGGCGCGAATGCGCTGGGTACCGCCGACGCGGTCAAGGCCAAGATGAAGGAGCTGGAGCCGTATTTTCCCTCCGAGCTCAAGCTGCAAACCCAGTACGGCTACGACACCACGCCCTTCGTGCGGATTTCCATCGAGGAAGTGGTGATCACGCTGGCCGAGGCCATCCTGCTGGTGGTGCTGATCATGTACGTGTTCCTGCAGAACTGGCGCGCGACGCTGATCCCGGCGATTGCGGTGCCGGTGGTGCTGCTGGGCACGTTCGGCGTGCTGGCGGCCTTCGGCTTCACCATCAACACTCTGACGATGTTCGCGCTGGTGCTCGCCATCGGCCTGCTGGTGGACGATGCCATCGTCGTGGTCGAGAACGTCGAGCGGGTGATGCGCGAGGAAGGCCTGCCGCCCAAGCAGGCGACGCGCAGGTCGATGGACGAAATCACCGGCGCGCTGGTGGGCATCGCGCTGGTATTGTCGGCGGTGTTCGTGCCGATGGCCTTCTTCGGCGGCTCCACCGGCGTGATCTACCGGCAGTTCTCGATCACCATCGTCTCGGCGATGCTGCTCTCGGTGTTGGTCGCCGTGGTGCTGACGCCGGCGCTGTGCGCCACCTTGCTGCAGCCTATCGACAAGGCGCACCCGCACGGCCAGCGCGGTTTCTTCGGCTGGTTCAATCGCAACTTCGACCGCTCCTCGCGCAAGTACCAATCGGTGGTGCGCGGCGCCATCGCGCACAAATTCATTGCGCTGCTGGTTTACGGCGTCATCGTCGCCGTGCTGGCCTTCCTGTTCCATCGCCTGCCGACGTCCTTCCTGCCGGACGAGGATCAGGGCATCCTGATGGCGCAGGTGCAGTTGCCGACGGGCGCGACGGACTACCGTACCGTTAAGGTGATGGACCAGATCGAGGAATACTTCGCCAAGAAGACGGACCTGGTCGAATCCATCGTCGTCATCACCGGCATGGGGCAGGGCAGCGGCGGCAGCCAGAATACCGCGCGCGCCTTCATCAAGCTGCGCGACTGGTCGGAACGCACGACGCCCGAACGCAGCGCGGCCGCGATCGCGATGCAGGCGACCCGGGATTTGTCCAGGATCCGCGACGCCAAGATCTTCATCATGCAGCCGCCCAGCGTGCGCGGCCTCGGCCAGAGCGGCGGTTTTACCATGCAGCTGCGCGATCTCGCCGGCAAGGGCCACGAGGCGCTGATGGCGGCGCGCGACCAGTTCCTGGAAATCGCCGGCCGGGACCAACGCCTGACCAAGGTGCGCAGCACCGGCCTCGACGATACCCCGGAGTTCCGCATCGATATCGACGACGACAAGGCCGGCGCCTACAACCTGCCGACCACGGCCATCAACAGCACGCTCTCGCTGGCGATGGGGGGAGACTACGTCAACGACTTCATCCACAACGGGCGGGTGAAGAAGGTTTACGTGCAAGCCGACGCCCCTTACCGCATGCAGCCGGAAAACCTCGGCCAGTGGTACGTGCGCAACAGCGGTGGCGAGATGGTGCCGTTCTCCATGTTTTCCACCAGTTACTGGACCTTCGGTTCGCCGCTGCTGGAACGGTACAACGGCATTTCCTCGCTGGAAATCGTCGGCGAGGCCGCGGACGACGTGAGTTCCGGCGACGCGATGCTGGTCGTCGAGGACATCGTGCGCCAGTTGCCGGAAGGTTTCGGCCTGGACTGGACGGGAGCTTCCTACCAGGAGCGTCTCTCCGGCTCGCAGGCGCCGTTGCTGTACGCCATCTCGATCCTGTTCGTGTTCCTGTGCCTGGCCGCGCTGTACGAAAGCTGGGCAGTGCCGTTCTCGGTGATCCTGATCGTGCCGCTGGGTATTGTGGGCGCCGTGCTGGCGACCACATTGCGCGGCATGTCGGCCGATGTGTACTTCCAGGTCGGCCTGCTCACCACCGTGGGCCTCGCGGCGAAGAACGCGATCCTGATCGTGGAGTTCGCCAAGCAACTGCAGGAGCAGGGCGAGTCGCTGCTCGACGCGACCATGCAGGCCGTGCGCCAGCGGCTGCGCCCCATCCTGATGACTTCGCTCGCATTCCTGTTCGGCGTTCTGCCGCTGGCGCTCTCCACCGGCGCGGGCGCGGCCAGCCGCCAGGCGATCGGCACCGGCGTGCTGGGCGGCATGCTGACCGCCACCGCGCTGGGGATTTTCTTCGTGCCGCTGTTCTATGTGCTGATCCGGACCGTGTTCCCTTACCGTCCGGATGACGAGCCAGCGCCAGTGGCTGCGCATTGATGGGTAGGGCGATGAACAAGACCTTGATTTCTGTTTCAATGGCGGTCCTGCTGGCAGGCTGCGCTTCCATGGCTCCCGAATACGAGCGGCCGCAGGCGCCGGTCGCGGCGGATTGGGGCAGCGAAGCCGGCAAGGGCGATATGCGCGCGTCGGATATCGGCTGGCGCGAATTTTTTGTCGACGAGAAACTGCGCAAGCTGGTCGAGATCGCGTTGCAAAACAACCGCGACCTGCGCGTGGCCGCGCTCAACATCGACCGCGCGCGCGCCGAGTACCGGATTCAGCGCGCAGACCTGTTCCCCACCGTCAATGCCGGCGCCAGCGCGACCATCCAGCACAACGGCTCCGGCTCCAATGCCGGCAATTCCACGACCGGCACGGGGACCACTACTTCCAGTTCGGGCGGCGGCTCCGGGACCAATCGCAACTACCGCGCCAGCGTCGGCCTGAGCGCTTACGAACTGGATTTCTTCGGCCGCATCCGCAGCCTGAACGATCAGGCGCTGCAGCTGTTCTTCGCCACCGAGGAAGCCCGGCGCAGCACGCAGATTTCGCTGGTCGCCGAAGTCGCCAATGCCTGGCTGACGCTGGCGGCGGACCGCGAGCGCCTGCGGCTGGCGCAGGATACCTTCGCCAGCCAGAAGGAGTCGTACAACCTGACCCGGCGCCGCTTCGAACTCGGCGTCGCGTCGGAGCTCGATGTGCGCCAGGCACAGACGACGATGGACACCGCGCAGGTCGATGTCGCGCGGTACACCGCGCTGGTGCGGCAGGATGAAAACGCGCTGACGCTGCTGCTCGGCACGCCGCTGCCGCAGAATCTGCGGCCGGAAGGCGACAAGATCGAGGTTACCGCACTCGCCGAACTGCCGGCCGGCATTCCCTCGGAGGTGCTGCAGCGCCGCCCGGACGTGCTGCAGGCCGAGCACCAGCTGCGGGCCGCCAACGCCAACATCGGCGCCGCCCGCGCGGCCTTCTTCCCGACCATTTCGCTGACCGCCTCGGTGGGGACCGCCAGCAGCGAGCTGTCGGGCCTCTTCGGCGGCGGCTCCGGTTTCTGGACCTTCGTGCCGCAAATCACGATCCCGATCTTCAATGCCGGGCGCAACCAGGCCAACCTGGACGTTTCCGAAGTGCAGAAGGACATCAACATCGCCCAGTACGAGAAGGCGATCCAGACGGCCTTCCGCGAAGTGGCCGATGCCTTGGCGGTGAAATCCACGCTGGACGAGCAGTTTGCCGCGCAGAAGTCGCTTGTTGACGCCACGGATGTCAGCTACCGCCTTTCCGAGGCCCGCTTCAAGAGCGGCATCGACAGCTACCTGACCGTGCTCGACTCGCAGCGCGCGATGTATGCCTCGCAGCAGAACCTGATCACGTTGCGGCTCATCGTGCTCAGCAACCAGGTCACGCTGTACCGGGTGCTCGGCGGCGGATGGAAGGAGTGATGGCGGCGCATCGAAATTAAGATTCGTTTAAGGGCGGCGCTGTAAACTTCCATCGAAACCGTATGTGTTCGCGGTTGTGACCAGGCGAGGTGCCTTGTATGCAGCGCAAAACAATCCTGCTTCTTTCCGCAGTCGCCCTGGCGGTGGCCGGTCTCGGACTCATTGGCGGCCATCCTTATGCCCAGGCGGATGAAGGTCCGGCTGCCGCGCGCCGGCTGAGCAATGCGGGCACCATCCTGCCGCTTGAGCGGATAGTCGCATCCGCCAGGGCGATCAAACCCGGTGAAGTGCTGGAAACGGAACTGGAGCGCAAGGGGGACCGCTACTTCTATGAAGTCGAAATCCTCGACGCGCGCGGGCAGGTTTGGGAAGTGACGCTCGACGCCAGCAGCGGCAAACTGGTGACCGTGGAAAGCGAGGACTAGCTTGCGGCTTTTGCTGGTGGAAGACGACCCCGCGCTGGGCCCGCAATTGCAGGCCGCTTTCCAGCAGGCCGGCTATGCGGTCGACTTGGCGACGGATGGCGTCGAGGCGGAGGCCGTGGGGATGATCGAGCCCTACGACCTGGTCGTGCTCGATCTCGGCCTGCCCCGGCGCCCCGGCCTGGCCGTGCTCGAACACTGGCGCGCGAACGGGCACAAGATCCCGGTCGTGATCCTGACCGCACGCGACAGCTGGCAGGAAAAGGTCGAAGGCTTCAAGGCCGGCGCCGACGATTACGTGGCGAAACCCTTCCAGTTCGAAGAGCTGCTGGCGCGCGTCAGCGCGGTCCTCAAGCGCAGCCAGGGCGGGGTCGCCGGCAGGCTGCAGGTCAACTCCCTGACGCTGGACGAAGAGCGGCAAATCGTGCTGTTGCCCGACGGCCGGGAATGCACTCTGACCGGCACGGAATTCCGCCTGTTGCGCTATTTCATGCTGCATCCCGGGCAGGTACTCTCCAAGACGCGACTGACCGACCATGTCTACGCATACGATGCGGACAAGGACAGCAACGTGATCGAGGTCTACATCAATCGCCTGCGGCAGAAGATCGGCCTGGAGATGATCCGCACCCGGCGCGGCCAGGGCTACGTATTCGCGGAAAACGGCTCATGATGTCGCTGCGCCGCCGCCTCTCGTGGGGGTTGATGCTGAGCCTGGTGACCCTGCTCCTGCTGCAATGGCTGGTGGTGACCTACGCCATCCGCAAGTTGACGGAAGACCAGCTGGCCAGCCGCCTGCAACACGAAGGGGAAAGCCTGCTGGCCGGCATCCGTTTCGATGGTCAGGGTGCGATGCAACTCGACCCGCAACGGGTAAGCGCCATCTTCCAGCGCCCGTTTTCCGGGCACTATTACGTCGTGATTGCCGGACGGACACGCCATCTGTCGCGCTCGCTGTGGGATGCCGACCTCGATGTCAGGTCGGTAACCGTCGGCGCCAACCGCCTGCTCAATCTTACCGGTCCCGAGCGCCAGCCCTTGCTTGCCGTGGCGCACGGCTACCAGAAGCAGAACCGGGCGGTGACCGTGGTCATCGCGGAAGACCTTTCCGCGATGGAAGCCGGCATGATGCGCTTCCAGATGCTGTACGCCGCGGTTTCGGCAGCGGGGCTGGCTGCATTGCTGTTGCTGCAGCGCCTGATCGTGCTGCGCGCATTGCGCCCATTGCAGCAGGTGCGCGACAACATGGTGCGGCTGGGACGGGGCGAAACCGATCACGTTGAAGCGCGGGGGCCGGCGGAAATCATGCCGCTTATCGACGAGCTGAACCGTCTATTGAGCGGCATGGAACGCAAAACCCGGCGCTCGCGCGAGGCGCTGGGTAATCTCGCCCATGCCTTGAAGACGCGCCTGACGCTGCTCAACCAGGCGGCCGAAAGACCGGAGCTCGGCGCCTTTCCGGCGTTGCGCGACCAACTCCACGCGAGCACGGAAGCGATCGGCCAGGTCGTGGATCGTGAACTCAAACGCGCCCGCCTGCTAGGGAATGCGGTTCCGGGCAAGCGTCTCGACCTCGCTATTGAAATTGCCCAGTTGCTGGAGACAATGCGCCTGATCCACGCCGATAAGGCCATCGATTTCGCCACGCACATCGCAGCTGGCGCCAGCTTTGTCGGCGACCGCGAGGACTTGCTGGAGCTGCTCGGCAACCTGCTGGATAACGCCTGCAAGTGGTGCCGTAAGCAGGTTTCCCTATCGGCGAGCGGGCAGGACGGAGTGGCGTTTGTCGTGGAGGACGACGGGCCTGGCTGCGATGCGGCCGATCTCGATGCGCTGGTGCAGCGCGGCTTCCGCGCCGACGAGTCACGGCCGGGGAGTGGGCTGGGGCTGGCCATCGTGCAGGATATCGTCGAAAGCTACAACGGCACGCTGACCTTGGGCAGATCCGGGACGCTAGGCGGTTTGCGCGTGGAAGCCAGGTTTTCTCCTGCGGCGCTTGCCTGAGTGCCGCTACGAGCCGGCTCAGCAAGCGAGCCCGGAGCATGCTGCGCCTCGGGCTCGGTAATGCCGTCAAGCTTCGCTGCTAAAACCATTCACGGCTGACTTTGCGGACTTCGCCTGTTTTGGCATCGACGTAAACTTCCCATTCGTGGCCGTCAGCATCGGCGATCTCGAACTCATAATCCCAGCCCTTGCCGAAATCGCGGTCATCGAGATCCGCGTCCGTCACGACACCCGGCTTGGCCGCCAGTGCCTTGCCCGTTGCCTGTTCCAGCGTAACGAATCCAAACTGCTTGGCCAGGGCTTCCATTTCCTGTCTGTCGTCGTCGGCATGCGCGGTAGACACGGAAATGCCGGCTACCGCAGCAGCTATCAGTGCCTGTTTGATCGCTATCGGGTTCATGGCAATGCTCCTTGTTGAATGATGGGATCTTCAATTTACGACCCCAAGCTGAATACAAGCTGAAAAGCGTTCCTTCACTGGGTGGTGGTTCTTGGCGTTGGATTGATGGTTGGAACCAGCCGCCATGGATTCAACGATGGTCACTTCTTTATATAAATCGCTGTATTAGAAGAGATAAATAGAGCGTGCTGACAATGGCATGGATGATGCACTTAGAACGCAGGCGTCATCACAGGAGGAAGTCGCGATGAACCGGGAAAATTTCCCGAATTTATCGGGAGGCTTTCCCTCGTCACGATATTTCCCTCCCCCTAAGGTGGCATACCCAATCCGGCTACACGGATTTCCGGTCTGCAGCACACAACATCTTAGGGAAGGGTATTCAGGGGTATTTATGAAACAGGAATCGCTAAAACTAAACATTGTCGCCAGTCTCGTGGCCCTGCTCCATGCCGTGCCGGGGATGGCGCAAAATGACAACCTGGAGCTGGGGCGCGTCGACGTCATCAGCACCACGCCGCTACCGGGGATAGGGCTGCCGATCGAGTACGTGCCAGCCAATGTGCAGGTCGTGAAGGGCGAGGAGCTGCAGGAGCAGGGCAGCCTCAGCCTTGCCGATTACATGAACAACAATCTGCAGGGCGTCAGCGTCAACGAAACCCAGAACAACCCCTACCAGCCGGATATCCTTTTCCGCGGCTTCACCGCCTCGCCGCTGCTGGGAACGCCGCAAGGTCTTTCCGTGTTCCAGGACGGCGTGCGGGTCAACGAACCCTTTGGCGATGCGGTGAACTGGGACCTGATCCCCAGCAACGCGATTGCCGGCATTTCGCTGATTCCCGGCTCCAATCCGGTGTTCGGCCTGAATACGCTGGGCGGCTCGCTGTCAGTGACCACCAAGAACGGCCGCACACATCGGGGCGGCGCGGTTGAATCCAGCTTCGGCTCCTGGGGCCGCAAAACAGGCTCGGCCGAGTACGGTGGCGTTTCCAGGGACGGCTCCCTCGATTACTTCATTTCCGGCAGCTATTTCGACGAAGACGGCTGGCGCGATTACTCGCCGACCGAAGTGAAGCAGATATTCGGCAAGGTCGGCTGGCAGAACGAAACGTCCCGGCTGGAGCTGAGCTATACCGGCGCCGACAACGATATGATCGGCAATGGCCTGATCCAGCGCGAACTGACCCATAGCCTGGACCGCGAGGCCATCAACACCCGTCCGGACCAGACCGAGAACACCCTGTCTTTCCTCAACCTGAACGGCAGTCACTGGTTCGACGACCATACCATGCTGTCTGCCAACGCCTACTATCGCAAGTCGGATAGAAAGACCCTCAACGGGGACGGCAACGATGATTTCAATGAGGATGAGGACGACAACGGTTTTGGCGATGCCGATACCGATAATGACGGTGAAGTCAGCACAGCGGAACTGAATGCCGCCGTTGCCAACTGCTTGGCCGACGTGGATGCGGAGGTGAACTGTACCGGCGCGCTCAACCGGAGCAAGACCGAACAGAAGGGCTACGGCTTCAATGCGCAGCTGGCTTTCAATCAACCGCTGCTGGGCAAAAGCAACCAGCTGATCGTGGGGACGGGTTACGACCACTCCAGGATCAAATTCACCCAGTCCACCGAATTCGGCCTGTTGAATGCGACACGCGGCGTGGACGGTCTCGATATTGAAGGCGATGAAAGCGCGGTCGACCTGCACGGCAAGACCCGCAGTTGGGGACTGTTCGCCACCGATACCCTGTCCTTGAACGACTTCTGGCACCTGACGCTGTCCGTCCGCTACAACCATATCAAGGTGGAAAACCGCGACAAGCTGATTCCGGACGTCACCGATCCGGAATCGCTTTCCGGCGATCACAGCTTCAATCGTTTCAACCCGGCCGTGGGGGTGACCTTCACGCCGACGAAGGCGCTGACGGTTTACGGTTCGTATAACGAGGGCATGCGCGCGCCCACTTCAATGGAACTCGGATGCGCGAACCCGGATGAGCCGTGCAAGTTGCCCAATGCCATGGCGGGCGACCCACCGCTCAAGAAGGTCGTCTCCAAGACGTTCGAAGTGGGCGCTCGCGGCCGCTTGACACAGGACGTACGCTGGAATGCCGCAGCCTACCGCACGGAGAACCATGACGACATCCACTTTATCGCCACCAATGCCACCAACGGTATGGGCTACTTCGACAACGTCGGCAAAACCCGTCGCATGGGGATCGATACCGGGCTGATGGGCTCCTTCGGGAAATTCAGCTGGGCAGCCGGTTACAGCTATGTGCGGGCGACCTACGAAAGCGAGCTGGAACTGGTCAATGAGGTCAATTCCAGCTCCGATGGCGACGTGATCCAGGTCCGCAAGGGCGACCGCCTCGCCAACATCCCGGACCACCAGGTCAAGTTGCGCATGCAGTACGACGTCACGCCCAACTGGAACATCGGCACCAACATCACCATGTTTTCCGATGTCTATGTGCGCGGTAATGAAAACAACGACCACGATGCCGATGACGGCGATGACGACCATTACCAGGGCGGCGGAAAGCTCGGCGGCTACACGGTAGTCAACCTGGATACCCGCTACAAGCTCGGCAACAGCGGCTGGCAGGTCTTCGCCAAGGCGGTCAACATCTTCGACAAGGAATATGCGACGGGCGGCATGCTGGGCGAGTCCTTCCTCGACACCGACGGCACCTTCACCGGCAACGAAGAGCCGTCATTGCTGGTGATGCCCGGCGCTCCCCGTGCCGGATGGGTAGGCGTGCGCTACGAATTCGGGAAGAAATAGCGCGACCTGAGCACTGTTCAATGGCGGATGGTTCCTGCATCCGCCATTTTGTTTTTAGGTTTTATCTCGTCATTATTTTTCATGGCTTACGGAGCGTCAGTGCAGCATGAGTTTGCGTACAAGCCTTAATCTTCTGATTACCGGGTTATTGCTGCTGGTCATGATCCTGGGCACGCTGCTGCTCTTGCGCAACGCGCGCGAACAGGTGCGGGCGGAAGTCGAGTCGGTGTCGACGATGGTGATCGAACTGGCCAACCCCGCCAGCAATTTCTTCTCGATCCCGCAAGCCACGCCCTGGACCGGGCAAAGCAGCTTGCGCGGCCTGGAGCATTTGCGGCATATCCGCATCGAGCTCAAGGACCGCAAGGGCGCCCGGATCTACAGCAATTTCCTGGCTTCCGGGCGCGGAGCGCAGAAAATGCCGCCGCAATGGTTCCAGGGCCTGATGACGCGCAATCTCATCCCGATCCGTATCGAGCGGGATATTCATTCCGGCGATCGCTGGATGGGAAAGGTCGTGATCGAGGCAGACCCTTCCTACGAGGTGGCCGAGGTGTGGAACGATACGGTCGGATTGTTCTGGCTGGTGGCGGTGTTTTTCCTGGCGGTGAACCTCCTGGTCTACTGGGCGGTGGGCCGCTCCCTGAAACCGGTGGGACGCATCCTGGAAGCCTTGAACGAACTGGAGCGCGGCAATCTCGATGCCCGCCTGCCGCCCTTCAGGTTGAAGGAGCTGTCCAGCATCAGCGAGAAGTTCAATGGCATGGCGCAAACCCTGCAGGCCAGCATCGGCCGCAATCACCGCTTGTCCCAGCAATTGATCTACTTGCAGGAAGAAGAGCGCAAAAGCCTGGCGCGCGACCTGCATGACGAAATGGGCCAATGCCTGACCGCCATCCTGGCGGACGGCACCGCGCTGCTGCGGTTGAGCGAGGACCGTTTCCCGCAAGCCCGCGCCAGTGCGCAGGCGGTGGTCGACGTCTCGCACCACCTGATGGCGCTGCTGCGCGCGATGCTGCAGCGCTTGCGCCCGGATGTGCTCGATGGAGTGGGCTTGCTGCCGGCGCTGGAAGAGCTTGTCGTCGCATGGCGGCAGCGCAATCCCCGCGAAACCTGCATCAGCAAATACACCAGCGATCTCAATGGCTTGTGCGAAGCATCCAAGATCACCGCGTATCGGGTCGTACAGGAATGCCTGACCAATATCAGCCGCCATGCCCATGCGCGGCGGGTCAGGCTGGAGGCGGGAAAAGTGGTGGCCCGACAGGGCGAGAGCGTTTTGCGGCTTTGCGTCGAGGACGACGGGCTTGGGTTCGATCCATCGCATGCGGAAGGCTTTGGCCTCAGCGGCATGCGCGAACGGGTGGAAGGCCTGGGCGGAAGGTTCGAGCTGCTGAGCTCCATCGGCAACGGCACGCGCGTCACCGCGATGATTCCAGTCAAGGCGGAGGCCCGCACATGAGCATAGGGAGCATTCGTATTCTATTGGCGGATGACCACGCTGTAGTGCGTTCCGGCCTGCGGCGCCTGCTTGAACAGCGGCCCGGGTTCGAAGTGGTGGCAGAGGCCGAAACCGGCGAGGAAGCCTATCAGGTATTCAATGAGCATCGGCCGGACGTGGCGGTGATGGACCTCTCCATGCCCGGCATGGGCGGGCTGGAAGCGATCCGGCGCATATTGCTGCGCGACCCGGCCGCCCGCCTGCTGGTGTTCTCCATGCACGAGAACGCCGCTTTCGCTTCCCAGGCGCTGAAAGCCGGCGCACGCGGTTACGTTACCAAGACCGGCGCCTCGGACGAATTGGTCACGGCGATTCAGGAGGTCGCGCGGGGCAAGGTCTACATCAGCAAGGAGATCGCCCAGAAAATTGCCATGCAGACACTGAGCGGTGGGGAAGACCCGATGCGCGAACTGTCGACGCGCGAATTCGAAGTTTTTCGCCTGATAGCGGAAGGACGCAATTCCGAGGAGATCGGTGAAATGCTGAAGATCAGCCAGAAGACGGTTGCCAATTACCAGACGCTCATCAAGCAGAAGCTGAACGTCACCACGTCGGTTGAGCTGATCCGGCTCGCCATTCGCCAAGGGGTGATAGAAAACTGAAGTTCGGTACGTGGAGCCGGTGGACTTTCGGGAAAATTTCCCGGCGATTTTCGGGAGTCTTGCGGTATCGCCGGTGCCGCCTGGCTTTTATCCTATGCAATGTGAGCGGCTGAAAGGTTAACCATGGCTTCTTGGCGGCGGCACTCCATGTTTTACTCCACATTGAGGAGGGTGCATCAGCACCCTCCTTTTTCTTTGGCCATTACCTGGAGACACGAAGCGCCGGCATCCGGAACCTACGTCGCTTTTTGCCATCACAAGGGGTACATACACCAACCAGAAATGAAGGACGCATGATGGGAAAACTCAATCGACCCTTGGAGTTTTTTGCTTTTCCGATGATCGTGCTCGGCTTGCTTGCCGTGTCACACGCGCAAGCCGAACCGGCTGGAGAGGGCAGCAGGAATGCCGGTGCGACGGCCCAGTGCAAGCCGCTGGAAACGAACTCCCCGGAAGCATCTTTTTTCAAGCCTGCCTTCCAGGGACAGACGCGCGCATGCGCGGTGGCGACCAAAGCCGGTGTCGAAGTCACCGTGGTGGCCAAGGGGCTGAAGAAACCGTGGTCCATCGAGCCGCTGCCGGACGGAAAATGGCTGGTGACCGAGAAGCGCGGCCAGATGCGGCAGGTGACGGCTGATGGCAAGGTTGGGGCCGCCATCAAGGGTGTGCCGCCTGTGGACCCCGGCGGCCAGGGCGGCCTGCTCGATCTCGCGCTCAGCCCCGACTTCAAGAAGGATCGCACCATTTACTGGAGTTTCACCGAGCCGCGCGAGGGCGGCAACGGCACCAGCGTCGCACGCGGTGTGCTGTCTGCGGACGGCAAGCAGCTCGACCAGGTGAAGGTCATCCTGCGTACCCGTCCCACGTATCGCAACAACATGCACTATGGCTCGCGCCTGGCTTTCGGGCCGGACGGCATGCTGTACGTCACGACGGGCGAGCGTTCCGATCTCGAAACCCGGCCGCAGGCGCAACATCTCAACAGTCATTACGGCAAGGTGCTGCGGGTAAAGCCGGACGGCACGCCCGCGCCCGGCAATCCTTTCCTGAAGCAAGGTGACGCGCTGCCGGAGATTTTTTCCTATGGCCATCGCAACATCCAGGCCTCCGCCTTCGACGGTCAGGGCCGTTTCTGGGTGATCGAGCACGGTCCGCGCGGCGGCGATGAAGTCAACCTGGTGCAGGCGGGCAAGAATTACGGCTGGCCGATGCAGGTGTACGGTATCGAATATTCCGGCGACCGCATCAAGACCGCGGCCGCCCAGCGCCCCGATATGGAGCAGCCCGTCTATTACTGGGACCCGGTCATCGCCCCTTCCGGCGCGCAGTTCTATGGCGGCAATGCGGTACCGGAATGGCAGGGCAACCTGTTCGTCGGTGCCATGCGGCAGACATCGCTGGTGCGCCTCGTGCTCGAAAACGACCGGGTGGTCGGCGAAGAGCATCTCCTGGCCGATCGAGGCCAGCGCATCCGCGACGTGAAGCAGGGGCTCGACGGGGCGATCTATGTGGCCAACGATGACGGAGAACTGTTGAGAGTCGGGCCGAAGAAGCAGTAAAGAAAGAAACGCAGGCGGAGGGCTATGGCCGGCTCGAAGCGAGCGTTCTGCTTGTCATGGGGCTCCGCTTGCGCGCAGTTTGCATTCGCTCCTGGCATTCTTGCCCCGCATGAGCCTGTCATCCGCCAGACAGGAATACCGTGCTTCAGGCGCGCCTGGATCCCTTCTTGATTTAATCGTCCTTCGCGGGCAGCATACCCGGCCATAACGAACCGCCCCATCATGAGCGCCGATTTTGCATAGCCCGCATACCCCAGCCATATCCGTCCCGTTCGCAGAGTCACGCATGACTGTTCAAATGCTCGTACAATCAAGGACGTGTCTTTAAATAAAAGCCCAATTGAAATCTGTAATGCCATATAAACCGATGGACATGGCGAGGCTGGCTGGCCTGGCGCTAGCCTACGCATTACTGGCCCATGCCATGCTCGGCATTTTCTCGGCGAACAATGTCATTTCCATCATCTGGCCATCCAGTGGCCTGGCCTTGGCGGCATTGCTCATCGGCGGAAAAAAATACTGGCCTGGCGTTTTTATCGGCGCTCTTGCCGGGAATCTCATGCAAGGCAGTTCCATCGCGGTCTCCGCGGCCATTGCCTGCGGCAATACCCTGGAGGCGGTCGCGTGCATTTTATTGCTCGCGCGTATCAAGCAATTCGATTCTGGTTTCAAAGCGACTCACGATTTTTTCTGGCTCGGCGCTGCCGGCGCGGCCGCTGCCTGCCTCAGCGCACTGGTGGGGGTTTCAGCCATGCTGGCGGCCGGGCTCGTGACAGAGGCCGCCTTCTGGCCGAACTTTTTGCAGTGGTGGCAGGGCGATGTGCTGGGCATTATCCTGGTGACGCCCCTGCTATTGGTGTGGCGCCACCTCCCTCAGGGGTGGCTTAAGCAAGAGCGGGCACTGGAAACGCTGGCCTGTTTCGGCCTGGCTTTCATGGCCGGCCAGGTCATCTTCCTCAACTGGTTGCCTGGCCTGTTTGGTCAGGTCAGGGGTTATTGGATGTTCCTGTTCGTGGCGTGGTCTGCCATCCGCTTCGGCCGTCATGGGGTATTGCTCGTTATCAGCATGACGGCAATCCAGGCTTTTTTCGGCACGGCATTGGGAGTGGGAATTTTTTCCGCCGGAGCGGTCTACGGCAGCCTGCTCAATGCCTGGTTTTACACACTGACATTGACCATCACCGGTGTCGTGCTAGCGGTCAGCATGGATCAGCACAGGGCGGTAGAAGTCGCGCTGGGGAAAAGCCGCGATCTTTTCGACAAGATCTCCCAGCGTGTGCCTGGGGTCATCTATCAGTTCCAGATGTTTCCCGACGGCCGGACCTGCTTTCCTTTTGCCAGTGCGGCCATCGAGGAAATGTTTGAAGTCACGCCTGCGCAGGTCCGGGACGATGCTTCCGCGGTCTTTGCCATCCTGCATCCCGAGGATTACGACGGCGCCATGGCTTCCATCCAGGAATCGGCCCGAACGCTGGACCTTTGGCGCTATGAGTTTCGGGTGGTGTTGCCGAAACAGGGGGTACGCTGGCGCCTGGGCGAGTCGCATCCGGAAAGGCTCAAGGATGGCAGCGTGCTTTGGCATGGATTCATTACCGACATCACGGAACGCAAGCTTGCGGTAGAACGCATTCGACGCCTGTCGCAGTTGTACAAGGCGTTGAGCGAGATCAATGAAGCCATCGTCCGCATGGAGCAGCAGGCGGAGCTTTTCCCGCTGGTGTGCCGCTGCGCGGTCGAATTCGGCGGCATCAAAATGGCCTGGGTTGGCCAGCTGGATGAGGCCAACGGCTTGATCGTACCGGTCGCGACGCACGGCGACCCGAGCGGTTATCTCGCCAGCCTGAATGTTTCCTCCCGCGCCGAGGTGTTGGAGGGCCGCGGCACCACCGGCACGGCATTGCGCGAAAATCGCGCCGTCATCGTCAACGATTTCCTTAACAACACCATGACCGCGCCCTGGAAGGCGCAAGCGGAGAGGCTGGGCTGGGCTTCGGCGGCGGCATTCCCCATCCAGCGCGGCGGCCGGCCATTTGCGGTGCTGACAGTGTGCCATGCCCAGGCCAATGCCTTCGATGCCGAGGTCATCGCGTTGCTGGAGGAGATGTCCAAGGACATTTCCTTTGCCTTGGATAACTTCGATCGCGAAACCCAGCGCAAATCGGGCGAGGAATCCCTGAGGCTGGCCGCCTCGGTGTATGAAACCAGCAGCGAGGCCATCATGGTGACCGATGCCAATAACCGGATCATTGCCATCAACCCGGCCTTTATTCGCATCACCGGCTACCTCGAAGAGGAAGTCCTGGGCCAGAATCCCAGCCTGTTCAAGTCGGACCGGCATACGGAGGACTTCTACAAGAACATGTGGGATGCCCTCAATGCCACCGGCCACTGGCAGGGTGAAATCTGGGATCGGCGCAAAAACGGCGAGGCCTACCCGAAATGGCTCACCATCAATACCGTCTTTAACGACGAGGGGGTCGTGCAGAGGCGGGTGGCGCTGTTCACCGATATCACCCAGAAGCGAGTCACCGAGCAGCTTATCTGGAACCAGGCCAATTTCGATTTCCTGACCGAACTGCCCAACCGCCAGATGTTTCATAACCGGCTGGAGCAGGACATCAAAAAAGCGTATCGCACCGGCAGGCAGCTGGCCCTGTTGTTCATCGATCTCGACCGCTTCAAGGAAGTCAACGATACCCTCGGCCACGACATGGGGGACATCCTGCTCAAGGAGGCCGCGCACCGCCTGAGCAGCTGCGTGCGGGAAAGCGACACGGTCGCCCGCCTGGGCGGCGACGAATTCACCATTCTTCTGGGCGACCTGGAGGATCCGGGCAGTGTCGACCGTGTGGCCCAGAGCATACTGCGGATACTGGCCGAGCCCTTCCACCTGGGGGAGGACCTGGCCTATGTTTCGGCCAGCATCGGCATCACGTTCTATCCCGACGATGCCGCCACGACCGATATCCTGCTCAAAAATGCCGACCAGGCGATGTATTCCGCCAAGAGCCTGGGGCGCAATCGTTACAGCTACTTCACCCTGGCCATGCAGGAAGCCGCCCTGAACCGCATGCGGCTGGCCAACGAATTGCGCGGCGCGCTGGCGGGCGGCCAGTTCAGGCTGTTCTACCAGCCGATAGTGGAGCTGGCGACCAACGACATCCACAAGGCGGAAGCCTTGATTCGCTGGCAGCATCCACAGCGCGGCCGGGTCAATCCGGCCGAATTCATCCCCATCGCCGAAGAGACCGGGCTGATCGTCGAAATCGGCGAGTGGGTATTCCGCGAGGCGGCAAAACAGGTAGCGATCTGGCGCGCTTCGTACCACACGGAATTCCAGATCAGTGTCAACAAGTCCCCGGTACAGTTTCGCGATGAAACCTTGCACCATATTCCATGGCAGGACCAGCTTGGCCAGTTGGGGCTTCCCGGCCAAAGCATCGTGGTGGAAATTACCGAAGGCATGCTGATGGACGTCAGCGAAGCCGTCATCAGCAAATTGCTGGCTTACCGCGACGCCGGCATACAGGTATCGCTCGACGACTTCGGTACCGGCTATTCTTCGCTGTCGTACCTGAAAAAATTCGATATCGATTACCTCAAGATCGACCAATCCTTCACGCGCAACCTGGCACCCGGCTCGGAAGACCTCGCGCTGTGCGAATCCATCATCCTGATGGCTCATAAGCTCGATATGAAAGTGATTGCCGAAGGCGTGGAGACGGAAGAGCAAAGAAGCCTGCTGGCCGTCGCCGGATGCGATTACGGGCAAGGCTATCTGTTTTCGGTGCCCATTCCGGCGGAGGAGTTTGAGCAGCTGTTATTTCATCACATGCCGCCGTTCGAAACGGCCGCTGTCCGGCAGCCTGTAAAATAAGCGTATGGATGCCATTCAAAAACCCGCAAACCGCCCCAGCCTGGAGGGCATCACGCTTGAAATGATCGTTACCCACCTCATTGCAAGCATGGGTTGGGAGGCCATGGCCGCGGCGATTCCTGTGCGCTGTTTTACGCATGACCCCAGCGTCCAATCCAGCTTGAAGTTTTTGCGCAGGACGCCTTGGGCAAGGGCGAAGGTGGAACAGTTGTATTTGCGGCAGGTGCGTAGGTAAGGGCGCGCGTCGCCTCGACATGCCGAATGATTCGCCGCCTTCATGGTCTATGCATACATGGAAAATGACCGGCAAAGGCTGATCATGAAAACGCTATTTCTCCTTCTGCTGCTCGTCCCTCTGCAGGGATACGCCGAAATATACAAATGCAAGGATGCGCGACAAGTAGTGGTTTACCAGGACACGCCCTGCACGACCAAGACTCTGGGCATGGTCAAGCCCCCTCCCGCTCCGTCGCAACAGGCCGTCTCGCAGGCGAGGCGCGACCTCGAGCGCATGCTGGAGGACAGCCGCTATTACGACAAGAAGCGGCGCGAGGAATTGGCGCAGAAGCGTGAAGAGCTGCGTCTGCTGGAAGCCCGGGAACAACGGGAAGCGGAAAGGCTGGCCGCGGAGGCGCAGCAAGATGAAGCCTGGCCCTATATCCCGGTCTACGGTCCGGGTTATGGATACGGTCGGCATGCCCGCCGACTCCCGCATCACCATCATCATCCTGCCCCGGCTGCGCCTGCCCCCCGCCGGCCGTGCGTGATCGGTTATGTCGGCGACAAGAGCTGTCGCTGATGCGTTGACCATCATTGCTTGAGAAAGCCCGCCACGCGGGCTTTTATTTTAGCCTGCGTAATGCGGGTTGGAAGTCGAAAACAAGCGGCATGATGTTTGCTCCTTTTTCACTAGCAAAAATTCCTTAACACACAGCGCGTAGGCTAGCGCCATTTCCGTCCGTGTGAAGCAGGAGGTCGCCATGAAAAAGCAGATCAAGGTCTGGTCGCCCTGGGTGAGGCTGATGCACTGGGGTTTGGCCCTGTCGTTCAGCATCGCTTACTACACCCGCCATTCCGAACTCGACCGCGATATCCACATCTATGCCGGCTATGCGGTCGGCGGCATCGTCATTGCCCGCATCCTGTTCGGCCTTTTTGCGCGGGACCATGCCTCATTTTGGAACTTCCCGCCCAATCTTGTGGCGGCATTCGGCTATGTGAAGAGCCTCCTCTACGGGAAAGCACGGCGCTACGTGGGTCATAACCCGGCAGGGGCGATGGCGATTTATGCCCTGCTGTCCCTCAGCCTGTGGACCGTCATCACCGGGTACCTGAGCCTCAACGCGATGATGCTGCCGTTCGGCATCGGCGGAGCAGAGGCGGCCGGCGAGCTGCATGGTTTCCTATCCACGGCGCTGGTGGCGCTGATCGTCATGCATATTGCCGGCGTGCTGGTTGCCAGCCTCGTCCATCGGGAGAACCTGGTCCGCGCGATGATGACCGGCTTGAAGCCGGTGCGCATCCAGAGTCATAGCGATTGGGACCTCGCGGATATTCTGGTCAGAGCAGGCATGAGCGCATTTTTCCTGCTGTTGCGGATCATGGACTTCTGCCTGCGCGCGCTTGGCGGGCAAGGCGTCATTTTCGGGCCGCGCCCGTCCAATCATCACTGGTGGACGCATCCCTGAGCGTTTCTGAAGGTAGGTACATTTGCCGCAATGTAGACCACGCAAAATTAAATCGCTTGCAATTTAATTTTGTACTATTTAATATGCGCGCATGGTACAGAAACCCGAAAAGAGTCCGCTGCTCGACCAACAGCTTTGCTTCGCGATTTACTCGACTTCGCTCGCGATGTCCAAGGTTTATCGGCCATTACTCGACAAGCTGGGCGTCACTTATCCGCAATACCTGGTGCTGTTGGCGCTGTGGAATCAGGACCAAGTGACGGTATCGGAAATCGGCCATCAGGTGTTCCTGGATTCGGCGACCCTGACTCCGTTGCTGAAACGCATGGAAACCGCCGGGCTTTTGCAGCGGGCGCGGTCCGCGCAGGACGAGCGCCAGGTGATCGTCAGCCTGACGCCGGCCGGCCGGGAAATGCAGAAGGAAGCCAAGGAAATCATGTCTTCCGTCCTGTGCGCGACGCAATGCTCGATGGAAGAGGCCGCTGCATTGAAAGACCAACTGGTGGCATTGCGCAACAACCTGGAAAAAAGCATGCAGTCATTGAAGTAAGAAAACCGCTGTTAAAGCGTCATAAACATCGCGTACGATTTAATCGTTATAAATGTTGTTTGAGCAGGCAAGAGCAAATCGATTGACAGCTTTATTATTCATTTGATCGGAGAAAAACCATGGAACATCCAATACGAAACACGGCAGGGCTGCTCGCAGCCGCTTTGCTGTTGAGCAACACGGCCTTTGCCGTCGCCGATGAAGCGGCACCCGCGGCCAAGCCGGTGACGGAGCAATTGGTCGATACCATGACCAAGCTGGCGCATGGACCCTACAAGGGATTCCGCGCCAATCATGCCAAAGGCATCATGGCCGAGGGCACGTTTACTCCCTCCGCCGAGGCGGCCGGCATCAGCAAGGCGCCGCACCTGCAAGAAGCGGCCTCCCCGGTGCTGGTGCGTTTCTCCAACGCGACGGGCGTGCCGACGATACCGGATGCCGACGGCAATGCCTTGCCCAAGGGTATGGCCATCCGCTTTACCCTGCCGGATGGCGGCAATACCGACATCGTCGCCATTTCGGTAAACGGATTTCCTGCCGCTACGCCGGAGGATTTTCTCGGGCTGTTGAACGCCGTCGCGGCAAGCGGTCCCGGCGTCGCTTCGCCCAAGCCGGTGGAAACATTCCTGGGCACGCATCCTGCGGCGCTGAAGTTCGTCAGCACGCCCAAGCCGGCGCCGGTGAGCTTTGCCACGCAGCCATTCTTCGGCGTCAACGCGTTTGCCTTTACCAACGCGCAGGGCGAGACGCGCTATGGGCGTTATCGCATCATTCCGCTGGCAGGCGCGCAATTTCTCGGCACCGAGGAAGCCGCCAGGCAAACGCCCAACTACCTGATGGAAGAGTTGCCGCTACGTCTCGGCAAGGAAGAAGCCAAATACCGTCTCGTGCTGCAACTGGCCGAACCGGGCGATGCGGTGGATGACCCTACCGCCGTGTGGCCGGAAGAGCGCAAGCAGGTCGAGCTGGGTGTGCTGACGCTGAAAACGGCGGTCGCCAACAGCCGCGAGGCGGAGCGGACCCTCATGTTCAATCCGCTCGCCCTGCCGGATGGCATCGCGCCTTCCAACGACCCGATTTTGCTGGCGCGGCCTGGTGCTTATGCCGTGAGTTACGGCCGCCGTCTCGTGCCGTAATGGCTGATTAATCCGGCCGGTTAGGCCGGCTGGATTAATAGCTAACCAGCCGCAGTCTTACAAGCAGGAATTACGATGACTATCGCAACCTGTCATGAAAAAAACGCGAGAGCTGCCCCTGCCGTTCCGTGGCAATCCGCCAAAGCTCGTCCGCCGCGGTTTGCATGCTGATCGGAGGCGCCTCCTGCCGGCCGTGCAGGTATTGCTGCATGAACATCAGGATGTCGTGCTGCGCATTATTGGCAGCTTCGGTTGCGTCCTGCCAGTCACCGTAAAGCGAGTTGAGCTGTTCCAGATCGTCCATTTCTCTTTCCTCGAAGGTAGAAGGAAATTGGTCAACGGAGGAAGTGCGAGGTTCACCGTAAACAGCGCGATGCTTGCACGCGCTTGCCATCCGTTCGAACTGACAACCTTTCTAGGTGCCGCAGAAGGTTTGGTAAACGCGGCTCGACGGCGGCGCCGGCATGCAATAGATCAAGTCGTCCGGGTTTTCGAACGGGGTGGACAGCACGGCCAGCAACTGCTCGAACGGTTTTAGGTCGTTTTCTTCCACCGCCGCCTTGAGCGCGGCTTCCACCAGATGGTTGCGCGGGATGACGGCAGGGTTGGCCGATAGCATCGCCGCGGCGGCATCTGCGGCCGCGCTTTGCTGGCGGCTGAACCGGACTTGCCAGCGTGTCAGCCAATCGTTCACATCCGGTTCGGAGGAAGCGCGTGGCGCTGTACCAATCGCCAGGTCGCGGAAGGTATTGGTGTAATCCATGTCGTGCCGTTCCATGCAGGCGAGCAGGTCGTTGGCCAGGGCTAGGTCTTCCGGCGCTTCGTCCAGCAAGCCCAGCTTGGCTCGCATGCCGGCCAGCCAGCGTTGCTCGTATTTCGGCGGAAAGGCGTGGATGGCTTCCTCCGCCAGATGCACGGATTCTTCCTTGTCCTCGTGCAGCAGGGGCAGCAGCGTTTCGGCAAACCGCGCCAGGTTCCATTGCGCAATCGGCGGCTGGTTGGCGTAGGCATAGCGGCCTTGGCGGTCGATCGAGCTGAACACCGTGGCCGGATCGTAGCTGTCCATGAAGGCGCAAGGGCCGTAATCGATGGTTTCCCCGCTGATGGCCATGTTGTCGGTATTCATCACGCCGTGGATGAAGCCGACGTGCATCCATTTGGCGATTAGCGCCGCCTGCCGGTCGATCACAGCATGGAGGAGTGCGAGATAAGGATTCTCCGCGCTTGCCAGCTCCGGGTAATGGCGAGCGATCGTGTAATCCGCCAGCGCTTTGACCGCGCCGGGCTCGTCGATTGCGGAGGCATACTGGAACGTACCCACCCGTATGTGGCTCGCTGCCACGCGCGTCAGTACGGCCCCGGGCTGAACGGTTTCACGATAGACCTGCTCTCCGGTGGTGGCGACGGCAAGACTCCGGGTGGTCGGAATATGCAGTGCGTGCATCGCCTCGCTGATCAGGTATTCCCGCAGCATCGGACCCAGCGCCGCGCGTCCATCACCGCGGCGGGAGAAGGAGGTAATGCCCGAACCCTTGAACTGGATATCGTAGCGCGTGCCATCCGGTGCGACATGCTCGCCCAGCAGAATCGCCCGGCCGTCGCCCAGCATCGTGAAATGCCCGAACTGATGGCCGGCATAAGCCTGTGCCAATGATTCCGCGCCGGCCGGCTCCTGATTGCCGGAGAAAATGTAGCGGCCCTCTTCCCCGGCCAGGCGCGTTGCGTCCAGCCCGAGGGACTGCGCGAGGCCATGGTTGAACACGACCAAGCGAGGCTCGCGAACCGCGGTCGCTTGTTGCCTGACATAAAACGGCGTCGGCAGCCGGACGTAGGTATTGTCGAAATTCCAGCCAGAGAAAGACACGCTGCTGATGTTCATGTTGTTCAATTCGAGTCCAAGCGATGAATGGTGCCCAATACCAGATTGAGCGTATGCGCGAGTAAAAGTGCCATATGAAGAATAGCTGTTATCGATGAAGGGTGTGAGTGTAGCGGCAGGCAATAAAGCTGCAAAGGCAATCGGGGGGTTACCGCGCGTTTTTATCAACCCCTGCTCAGGCCGGCCAATAAAAGCTTTTCCAGCGCCGCCAAAGGCAGGGGCTGGCTGAACCAGAACCCTTGGGCTTGCGCGCATCCTATGCTCTTCAGAAACATGGCTTGCTCCAGAGTTTCAACCCCTTCGGCCACGACATTCTTATGCAGGTTGTGTGCAAGCGAAACGATGGCCTGAACCACCGACCCCCGGTCGGCATCGACGGTCACATCCTTGACGAACGATTGATCGATCTTGAGCTCGCTCACCGGGAAGCGGTTGAGGTAGCTCAGTGCCGAATAGCCTGTTCCAAAATCGTCGATGGAAATGAACAACCCCATGTCGTGCAGCTGCTGCAGCATTTCCTGGATTTCCTTCGTATCCTCCAGCAGCAGGCTTTCCGTAATTTCGAGCTTGAGCCATGCCGGCTTGCAGCCGGTTTCTGCCAGGATGCGTTCGATCGAGCCTATGAGATCGTTATGCAAAAACTGGCGGGTAGACAGATTGACGGCGACCCTGATCGGCTCCGATGGCCCGGAGTTCCACTTCACGACGGCTTTGCAGGCGGTTTGCAGTACCCATTCGCCAATGGGAATGATGAGCCCGCTATCCTCGGCGATTTCGATGAATTTGTCGGGAGGGACGATTTCGCTCGCATTCCGGTTCCATCGCAACAATGATTCCGCGCCGACGATGGTTTGCGTTTGCAGGTCGACGATCGGCTGGAAATACAGCTCCAGCTCCTGTTTCTGCAATGCCGTGTGCAAGGCGGTAGCCAGGAGGTGGCGTTCAGAGGCCCTGATGGTCAGCGCGGCGGAATAGAACTGGAAGTTGTTCCTGCCCAGCTTCTTCGCCTGGTACATGGCCGAGTCGGCGTATTTCAGCAGGTCCTCCACCGAAGCGCTATCGGTCGGGTATACCGCGATCCCGATGCTGGAGGTGATGAACAATTCCTTGTCGGCGATTTGAAACGGATGGGCGAATGACTGCAGGATCTTGTAGGCAATGCTCGTGATGTTTTCTGGTTCGCGTATTTCGGATAGCAGGATCGCGAACTCATCCCCTCCCAAACGGGCGACCGTGTCGGAGTTGCGCACGCATTCCGCGAGCCGCTTGGCCGCTTCGCACAGCAGTGCATCGCCCAGGGCATGGCCGAGCGTGTCATTGATCTCCTTGAAATGGTCGAGGTCTATCATCATCAGGCCGAAGGGATAGCCATGGCGATGCGCTTCCGCAGCCGTCTGGCCTATGCGGTCGATTAGCAAGGCACGGTTGGGCAGGTCGGTCAGGGAGTCGAAATAGGCGAGGTGGTGGATGCGGTTCTGGCTCTCGATGGTTTTGGTCACATCCTGGCCCATGCCGATGACCGATATCACATTCCCTGTCGCGTCGCGCTCCGGCGCCAGAAGCACATGCAGGATACGGTGTTGCCCGTCGGCGGAATGCCAATGAAGATCGGCGCTGCGGGGGGTGCCGTTGGCAAAGACCTCGTGAATTTGTTCTTCGTACTGAAGTGCTGATGTTCCGCCCGGAAATTCGCCCGGGGATTTCCCCAGCATGAACTCCACGGTGACGCCGTAGTATTCCGCCATTTTGAGGTTGAGGAAAGTACGCTTGCAATGGCGATCGAAACGGACAATGGTATTGGGCGAGTGTTCGATGAGCGAATGATATTCGCGTTCGCGCCGTATCGTTTCGGTGACATCCCTGGCATAACCTAAGGTGCCCACCACCTGGTCGCCTATCATCAGGCGCGACTTGTAGGATTCGATCCAGATATATTGCCCATCGGCGGTGCGCAACTGGCAAACCGTGCCGATCGGCTTCTCGTGCAGCATCGCTTCCTTGTCGCCATCCACATATTGCTGCGCCAAGTCGGCGGGGAAAAAGTCGAAGTCGGTTTTTCCTTCCAGATCTTCGGGAGTCGCGACCCCGGCGACTTTTGCATAAGCGATGTTTGCAGCCAGTAAGCGCGAGTCGGTATCTTTCAGCCACACCATGAAGGGGAAATTATCCAGCAGGGTGCGCAGGTATTTTTCCCGTGGAGGCAATTCCAGCCTGGCTGGTGTCGGTGCGCTCTTCGTCATGGCGACTTCCCTTTGTACGGAGTCAGACTTCTTGTATCCCTAATTGAACCAGATGTAACCCGCTGATGCTAATCATTAAATGCTAAATGGGGGAAAAATGGAAGAAAGCCGTGAATGCATGCCGCTCGCGCATGAGCTGGGTTCATCAAGTCCTACACGGATTACTGGCAGGGTCCGATACGCCGGTCGATAGCAAATCGGTAGATTGATTGTTTTGGATGTGCCAACCCTCTAGGAGAGTCTCATGAATATCCCTGACTTGATATCGTTATTTACACTTTCCATGACTGATCCCACTTCCCGGCTTGTCAGTGCCTCCCCGGTGGACAAGATCGCGCAGGCATTGGGCGGCGAGCCGCCGCAGGCTGACCCCGATATGCAAGCCGTGCTCGATGCGCTGGAATCGCTGGGCGGCAAACCCATTGAGGAACTCAGCCCCGAAGAGGCCCGTCGCCAGCCTACGCCCACCGATGCGGTCATGAAGCTGCTGCGCGAGCAGGGTAAACCGACCGATCCGGAACCCGTCGGCAAAGTGCAGGAAATCACCATCCCGGGCGGTCCGGTGGGTGATATTCCGGCGCAGGTGTTCTCGCCCCGGGGCCTGGGGCCGTTCCCCGTCATCGTCTATTTCCACGGCGGCGGCTTCGTCATCGCCGACACCAAAGTCTATGAAGCCTCGATACGGGCCCTGGTCAACCAGGCCGGCGCCATCGTGGTTTCCGTCGATTACCACCACGCCCCGGAGCACCCTTACCCCTCGCAAACCAGGGAGGCATACACGGCTTACCTGTGGACGCTGAACCATGCGCAGGAAATCAACGGCGATCCGCAACGTGTCGCGGTGGCCGGCGAAAGCGCGGGCGGCAACCTGGCCGCGGTGATATCGCTGATGGCCCGCGACCAGGGCCAGCAGATGCCGGCGCATGCCCTGCTGGTATACCCGCTGGTCAACAACAACATGCTCAATGTCTCCTACCGTCTCAACGCCAACGCGAAGCCGCTCAACGCGGCGATGATGAAATGGTTTTTCAAGTACTACAGTACGCTGCCGGAGAGCTTCGACGCCTACGCGCTGCCCGCCAAGGCCGATACGCTCAAGGGATTCCCGCCGACCACCATCATCACCGCTGAGATCGATCCCTTGCAGGAGGAGGGAAGAGACTTCGCCGAGCGGCTGCGGAAAGAGGGCGTGCCGGTGATGCATCGGGATTACGCGGGCGTGACCCATGAATTTTTTGGCATGTCCGCCGTACTGGCCAAGGCTAGGGATGCACAAGCGTTTGCGGCGGGGGAATTGAAGAAAGCCTTCGGCCTGCCGACGAGTATTCATTGATTTACTGATTGATAAATCCGAACGAGAAGGATGATGCAATATAAAAAATCAACTGGTTGGCCGATTATGCAATCCGCATAATCGGCCCAAATAAAGCCAATAACAATGAGGAGTGTTCAAATCTAATTCAAGGGGTTAAGTTTTTCATGGTCATTTTTGCCGCAGTAGCCAGTGTCGCAACAGTTCTCGTTTGGTTTCAATATCAGCTCAACCAAAAGCTAAAATACGAAAAACAAGCCGCTCAGTTTTGGACAAAGGTGGGATCGACGAATATTTAGAATAGTCGTCCGCTGTCACGCACCCAAGTCAGGCGCTTTCTTCCCGGTCCGAAAAGCCGGGCACCGTTTGAACTTCTGAATGCAGGTGTAGGAACCTTGTTCCGCCTTCTCCGTCAGATTGACAGGAGGAAAACACCATGGTCATGAACGGCGATATCAGTTGGCTCGAGCTTTACAAGGTCTGGCACCGGAGACATACCGACTATTTATCTGCCCAGCGGGCGCTGGACGATGCGATGTCCATGTACATGGAGTCGAAAGGCCCGCCTCCCAGCCGCCAGGTAATGAAAAAAGTGGACGATTTGCGGCACCAGATGTCCGAGGCGAGAGTTGCAGTGAATGAGTTTATTGCAGCTTACGCGGCAGACGAACAGGACAAGCACAACCTTCCCCGCCACGAGTGATTCCGCGTTCCCGTTTTGCGGAACACTCCATCCTTTCCAGTACCCGAGGCGTCAGCAAGACGCCACTTATTCCCTATTTATGGAATAGAACCCGCCCGTTCTCCTTGCTTAAATGATGAACCTTCAACCGTCGTCCCGGAGGAGCATCAATGGCTACGATCAACGGCACGAAGAATAACGATTTCATTTCCCCTTCCGATTCCTACACCGTCAAGAAAAAGATTGCCCTGGACCGGACGACGGCTGGCGATGACGCAGTGTATGCCGGCGATGGCGCCGATACCGTGTATGGCGGCCAAGGGAACGACACGCTTTACGGCGGAAAAGGAAACGATTTTCTCTACGGGCAGGGCGGCGACGACAGCCTGAACGGCGGTGCCGGCAAGGACACGCTGGACGGCGGCGAGGGGGTCGACACGGCGATCTATGCCCGTAACAAGGCCGATTACACCGTACAGGTGGCATCGAGCGGTGTCGTCACCATTAGCGACAACGTCCACGGTAAAGCCAGCGAGGGCGTCGATACGCTGACCGATATCGAGACGGTAAATTTCGGCGGCACGCTTTATCGCGTGAGCGACCGACCTATCCTCGACCTTAACGGTATCGCGGCCTCAGGGCTCGATGCCATCGTCACCTTCACCGAGCAGATACCGCAGGTCCTGGCGCCGGATGCCAGCATCCTTCAGTTGGAGAGCGCCAATCTCGTTTCGCTGCATGCGGTACTGAGCAATCGTCCCGACGGGGACGCGAACGAAACGCTTTTGTTGTCACCGGCGGCACAAGCCGTGGCAACGGCGGCCGGGCTGACCGTAACCTACACGCCGGACACGGGGACCTTGTCCATTACCGGCGCAGCCCCGGCCGCCACCTATGAGGCGATCCTCCGCGGCATCGAGTACCACAATAGCAGCGATGCCCCTGATGCCGCGGAGCGCATCGTCAGCATCACGGCCAGCGACGGGGATGTCTCCCATGCCAGTACCGTCACCATCAACATCGCGGACGACCCGGCCTATATGGCCGGCGGCGAGTTCCGCGTCAGCACGACTGTCCTGAACGACCAATACGAGCCCAACACTGCAGTGCTGAATGACGGTAGCTTCATCATTACCTGGACGTCGTTCAGTTCCGAAGGCCTGTTCTGGGACATCTATGCCCAGCGCTACGATGCGCAGGGCGTGCCGGTGGGCGAAGAGCAGCTTCTTGTCAGGGGCGGGGGAGGCGCCCTTATCGATGCCACCAGTGTGACTGCGTTGGCGGATGGAGGATACGTCGTCAGCTGGGCCTACAACAGCCTGTATCATGGCATCTCGGTCATTTACGCCCAGCGTTACGACGCGCAAGGAGTGGCGGTGGGAGAGCAGATCAACGTCACGCCAGAGTCGTATGGGTCGTCCGAGCCCAGCGTAGCGGCACTGGCCGACGGCGGCTTCGTCGTGAGCTGGGTTTCTCTCGAAGGGAATGGCGCCGCCTCGGTGGTTTACCTGCAGCGATATGATGCGGCAGGGTTCGCCGTCAACGAGGCCGTTCGCGTGAGCGGCACGGATTACCAGGCGCTCAACAAGCCCAGCGTAGCGGCGCTGGACGACGGCGGCTTCGTTATCAGCTGGGCCTTCGTGCAGGACAGTGCCCACGGCATATACGCACAACGCTTCGACGCCCAGGGAAACGAGGTCGGAGGCGAGTTCCTCGTCAATACCCCGACGTCAGGCCAGCGCACCGATCCCATTGTGACGGCGCTCATGGCGGGCGGCTTTGTCATTAGCTGGACTGCGTTTGCGAAGAACAGCGACTCCTTCGATATCTTCTTGCAGCGATACGACACTCAAGGAACGCCAGTCGGGAGCGAAATACGCGTCAACAGTACGACGCAGGACAACCAGATCGAGCCCGACATGACGGCATTGAGCGACGGCGGTTTTGTCGTCGTCTGGACGAGCACGGATACGACAGGTCTCGGCCTCGACGTCCACGCTCAGCGCTACGATGCGGAAGGAGCCCCCGTGGGTGAGGAGTTCCGCGTCAACACAACCACCGAGTCCGGCCAGCTCCAGCCCAGCGTCGCAGCGGTCGATGACGGTGGTTTCATCGTCAGCTGGTCGTCTTATGGGCAAGACGGCAGCGGCCTTGCCATTTATGCCCAGCGCTTCGATGCCTCGGGGCAACCGCTGGGACCCGGCACGCTTGACGGGGACGACGGCGACAATGTGCTGATCGCAAGCGGTACCAATCCAATCATCATCCATGGTTATGGTGGCAACGACGAGATCGCCGGCAACCTCGACGACGATGTGCTGGACGGCGGAGCGGGCAATGACGCCATCCGCGCGGGTGCCGGCGATGACATATTGGTGGGCGGGACCGGCTCCGATTCGCTGCATGGCGGCCTGGGGAACGATACGGCTGTGTTCAGCGGCCCCGGCGCAGGATACAGCTTGCGGACGAGCGAGGGGCGGCTGGTGGTGGTCGATACCGATCCTGACAATGGCGACGACGGTCTGGATTATCTATCCCGGATCGAGAATGTCGCCTTTGCAGGCGAGACGCTGCATGTCACGACCGAGTTCCGCGTCAACACGACGACCTTGAATGACCAGCTTCAGCCTGCCATGGCGGGTTTGAGCGACGGCGGATTCGTCGTGACCTGGACCACAGCGCAGAATGGGGGCCAGTTCGACGTCTATGCGCAGCGCTACAACGCGCAAGGCCAGGCGGTAGGCAGCGAATTCCTGGTCAGCAGCAACATGGAGAACGACCAATCCCAGCCGACGATCGCCGCCTTGAGTGACGGCGGCTTTGCCGTGAGTTGGATGACGTCCGATTTCGCGAACAACATGCACAGCGTCCATGTCCAGCGTTTCGATGCGCTCGGCATGGCCGTCGGCGCCGAGTTCGTCGTCACCAACACAACGGATAACCAGATCGAGCCGAGCATCACTGCACTGGCAGACGGCGGATTTGTGGTCAGCTGGGTATCCTTTGGGCCGGATGTCAACTCCCACGATATTCATGTCCAGCGCTTCGATGCAGAAGGGAATGCGGCAGGCGTCGAAACCGTGGTGAACGCCCCCATATCCAGCGATCTCTACACTCCCGCCATCGCCGGGCTCAATGACGGCGGATTTGTCGTCAGCTGGATTTCGCCGTCTGAACTTTCCTATGACATCCATGCACGTCGCTTTGACGCGCAAGGCGTTCCGGCCGGCGACGAATTCCTGGTCCATGACACGAACAACGCTAACCAGGTACAACCTGCCATCGCGGCACTGCATGACGGCGGTTTCGTGATCGCCTGGGTATCCATTGGGCAGGACGGCAGCTTTGCGGGCATCTTTGCACAGCGTTACGATGCGGCTGGCGGACCTGTAAACGGCGAGTTCCTGGTCAATGACACCACGCTGGCCGACCAGGTCGAGCCCAGCATTACGGCCTTGAGCGACGGCGGCTTCGTGGTGGCGTGGTCCTCCCAGTTGCAGGATGGCAGTGGGTACGGTATTTACGCGCAGCGTTTCGATGCGCAAGGTAACGAGGCGGGCGAGGAGTTTCTCGTCAATTCCACCACCGCTTTAGATCAAATACAGCCGAACATCGCGGCGCTGGAGGATGGCGGTTTTGCCGTTAGCTGGGTTTCCACTGACCAGGATGGCAGCGGATACGGGATCTACGCCCAGCGCTACGACCTCGATGGCCATGTGGCCGGCTTCAAGGTTAGCGGCGATGATGCCGGCAATACCTTGAATTGGACGGATACGGAAGCTGTGACTCTGGATGGCGGTGCGGGCGACGACATGCTCTCCGGCAGCGATGGCAACGACATTCTGATCGGCGGCGCCGGATTCGACCTGGCATTCGGTGGGGCGGGAAGCGACCGCTTCGTGCTCACGGCGGAAGGCGCGAACGAAGTCGACGGCATCATCGACTTCAATGGATTGCAGCCTCCGGCCTCGGGTGGCGATGTGCTTGATATTTCCGACATGCTGGTGGGCTACGATGGCAGCGATTCCATCCTCGACTTCGTGCAGTTGACCGAAAGCGACGGCAACACGGTATTGAGCGTGGATCGCGACGGCACCGGCGGGACGCATGCAATGCAAACCGTGGCCGTGCTGCAAGGTGTGACCGGGCTCAATCTCGAGACGCTGGTCAACACGGGGCAACTGGATGCCAACAATTAACCTTCATGCCATTCATGGCATCGGCGGCCTGCTTTGCAGGTCGTTTTTTTATCCGAGCACGTGCTGATCGATGGAATAGGAAGGCAAATTCAGCAGCAGCTTGATCAGTTCCGATTGCCGCTTGGTCGAGGTTTTCTTGTAGATCGACTGCAGCTGCTTGCGCACGGTGTCCTGCTGCGTGCCGAAGATGCCGGCGATTTTCTTGACGGAAAGCCCTTCCGCCAGCATCGCGGCAATGCGGCATTCCATCGGGCTCAGCTTCAACGCTTGCTTGAGCAAGGTGGCATCCAACGTGGAGGCGGATTCCGGGTGGTAAAAAAACAGCAAGATCAACGGTTGCGTGCTGTTGTTCGCCATGGAAAATTGCGGCTCGAGCATCGTATAGAACGCATAGATTTTTTCCGCGGAACTGCCGGCAGCATGGGAAGTGATTTGCAGCAGCCTGTAGACGCCCGAGTGCTTGCCTTTGCTGTTGCGTAATTCCTGTTCGAGCTCTACGCAGTTGGAATGAAATTCGGTCTGGGCGTCTTCCGGGAACTTCAATTTCTGCTGATGCAGCCGGATCAGCGTGGTCGACTCCATCAGTGCCAAAGCCGGCTCGTTGCAATGCACGACGCTTCCGTCCATGGAACAAAGAACCGTGGGTTGCCGCAACGTGTCGATCAGGGCATGACCCACATGTGTTTGAAGCGAGAACAGGAAATTTTGTATATACACGGTTCGCCGGCCCGTTCGTTTCCCCCTTAAGCAACGAAGTGCATTTACTTTTTATGGTTGGCTCTTATTTCTCATTCCTGTGTATTCCCGTCAATAGTCGTAATGGACTAAGGAAGCGCTGCGGTCCGGCGGCTCTCTGTCCAACGCAACAGAAATGGTACACAAAGGTGAGAATTTCACGGAGTGATACTACTGAAAGAGGTAGATCCTTCTCGCCTGTCGATAAAAAGCGTTTGGTCAGAAGCTGTTATTCCGTACGGTGTTTGTCCTGTTCAGCGAGTTCGTTCAGGAACTGCGCAATATCCCATTCGCATCCGCTGCAGCCGGAAAGGGCACCCGTCTTTCGGGAAATGGCATCCATATCCAGGCCTTGCTCGAACAGGCTTTGGATCTTGCCCCGTGTGGTACCGCTGCAAGGGCACATCACTTCATCCGCGGGATTGGCCTTCGTGTTCATTTGTTGGAGTACTTTCAGTTTTGTCCGCTGCATTATTGTAACTTCCCCAGACTGTGCAAAGCAGGTCAGTGACGTACAACGGATCAATCAGGTGGACTTGCGTCAGCTGTTCAGTTGCTTCCCCGACTGCCTGTCATGGATATGTAACTTATGGCTGTGGCTGTGGTCAGACTACCAAGCGCAAAAATTTTTCCGTTTCATCCTCTTTGGGTCGTCACCATGGCATTCAACACAAATTCGCGTAAACACCGACCGTTCAAGACGGCAAGGCTTCCCCTGGCTGCTGCCATTGGCGTTGCCTTGCTGAGCCCGCCTATTTGGGCTGCCGACGATGTATCGCAAGCCAAGGCTGCATCCGAGCCCACCAAATCCAAGCCCAAGCTCGACCGTTCCGGCGACAAGAAGGTGGGCAAGGCCTCCATTTATTCGCACAAATTCACCAATAAGAAAATGGCGGATGGCAACAAGATGGACCCGCTGGACGACAATGCCGCGAGCAAGACGCTGCCACTCGGCACCCGGGCGAAAGTTACCAACCTGGAAACCGGTCAGAGCACGGAGGTGACTATCCAGGATCGCGGGCCTTATGTAAAGGGACGTATCCTAGACCTCCCGCCCGGCAAGGCGGAAGAGATCGGCCTAACCCTCGAAAAAGGGGTGGCGAAGGTGGAAGTCGCTCCTATCGAGGTCCCGCTGCGGGATGGTGGCGTGAAGTTTGGAGAAGGGGCCGAGACCAAGGAAAATTAACCCGGGCTGATTCAGCCTCGGGTTTTTGAATGAGGATGATCCCCGCGCCGGAGGTGGAATTATTTGCCTCGAATTTGCTCTACTCCTGAGACAGAGCATAAAACCTGAAAAGGAGGCGTGCCAACATGAAGTGCCCTCAATGCCAGCAGGAAAATTCGGCTGGCACTATTTTTTGTGTTTCCTGCGGCGCCGGATTGATACCGGGTACAAGGTACAAACGCCGGAAATCGCCGGAGGAAAATGCCGGCGATAGTGCGGCTCCGCAATTCTCCCTGACGGAGGCTGAAGCCGCCGCTGAAGCGGAACGCATCGCGCTGTTGCTGCGCAAGAAGAGCGCTTTTCCCGGAAGCGCTGGCACCAGTCCCTATATCACCCAGCCTTCCGTCGGTGTCGAACGCGTCAGCCAGATCGAAAAGCAGATGAGCCTGTTGCTGGGCGGACTCCTGATCGGGGCGGTTGCCCTGGGTGTCCTGGGGGTGTATCTCAATTTACCCGAAGAGGACCAACCCTACAGGGTTTCGCCGCTCGCCGGCCTAATCGAACAGATATTGAACAAGCCGCCCCATCAAGCGCATATGCAGTCGCTTGCAGACCAGAAGATCGGGGCGCCCATGCTCTACAACGTAAATGCAAGGTCCGGCCTGGCGGAAGTGGAAGCGACCATGGCCAAAGCCCCAGCCGCTGCAAGCGCAGCTGACACTACCCGGGAGGCGCAGGAGCAGCCCCCGGTTGAGGAGCGGCAAGAGAAGGCTCAGGAGCAGCAAGCTCCGGAAAAGCCTGCGCCGGATAACGGCGAGCCCATCCAGATGGCGAAGTTGGAGACCCCCCCTGCGCAAACTCCGCCGCCACCTGAGCCGGTGGCAAGGCCGGCGACTTCCACGGCTAATAATGCGCCTCCCCCGGCTGCCAAGATTCATCCGAATGCAAACAAAGTGGCCGTGGTGGACCGCAACATCGTCACGAAGAAGCCACTGAAGCGCGACAGTTTGGGCTGCGCCATCGACCAGGATCCGCAGGAATGCTCTCCCGGATACGTCGTCACCTTCAAGCGTGTCTGGGGCCAGGTTGTCGAAGAGCGCATTTATCCGAGCAGCGAAATGTCGCGCCGGGCGCTGGAGTTGTGGCGCCGCGAGGGCAAGATACTGGAGCCGAATGGCAAGATCAACGAGGCCTACGTGGTGAAGCCCAAGACTTTCTCGCCTATTCCCGGCCACGCGAGCTGATACGCGTCAGCAGGGTGGCATCCGGGCCCGGGCCGGGCGATAAATGGAAAGCCTGAGGCGCTTCTGCGTCACTCGCTCGCAAGGAGCGAGCGTATCTCCCCGATCGCAATTTCCAGGTGCTCGAAACTGTGGCTGCCGCCTTCGACCAGAATCAGCTTCGCCTTGCCTTCAAAGTTGGCGACGCTCTCCCAGTAGGGGATCAGCTCATCGCCTTTTTCATGCAGCACCACGCATTCCGCCTCGCCCTCCAGGCGGTAGCGGTCGTATTGGAGCAGGTCGCGCTTCTCCAACACGCCTCGCTCGCCGGTGTACATGTTTTCGACGGGGCCGATGCAGGGTTTTAGCGTGACTTCAGGATGCATGCACGGGTTGAGCAGAACGCACTTCAGTGCGTATTTTTTTGCGAGCTGGTACGACCAGAACCCGCCGAGCGAAGAGCCGACCAGTACCGGCCGAAGAGAAAGCTGAGCCCTGACGATTTCATCCAACTGTTCGAATCCAGTATCCGGGTGCAAGGTATCGTAGCTCGCCAGCGTGATGTCAGGGAAAACTGCCTGAAGGGCGCGGCTCTTCTCCGACAACGGGCTGGAGCGGAAGCCGTGAATATAGATCAATGCGCGTGAGGCAGCATCCATATTGTCCGACGAACCTTGCGCAGGATCGTGCTCGGACGGTGTTTGAGCAAGCCGCTTTTTCTCATCGATATTCTGCCTGATCAAGGGCATGGCCGAAGCTATGAGGAATACCACGACAATCAGCAGAATGGCCCAGACCATGGTGTTGCCCCGTCAGCAGAAACATTGTTCACGATCATTGTAGACCTGCCGTCCGCGCGTACGTTGCTCGGCCTGTGCAGGTGTGCCCGTCAATACTGAAAAACGCGTCAGCCGGAAAGCCCGGTGATGCATGCTCGGGCTCCCCTCGACGAATAGTTCTGTGACCGCAATGGAAAGGCCAAACCATCTCCGGCGGTATTTCCGGGGATACCGTTTCGTATCCCCGATGCGCTTGTGCGAGTGCCCGACCTTCCCCGGCGCCAGCAAGTCTTTAGTAAGGCCTGCCGTAGTGCTTTGGCAGGAACTGCAGCTTGTCCCACGGAAAACCGTTCAGGACCGAATATCCGGGCTTGCCGTCGAACAGGGCGGGATACGGGTCAGGCTGGCCGGCCGCCATATAGGAATAAGAGTTCCTGGCGCGGATCGAAAGTGCCCCTGCGCGATCCCAGACCACGAAACCGTACTTTTGCGCTGCCTTGGCGATGATCTTTCCGGCGCGCGTCATCGGCAGGGCATCGACATTGACCGCAGGATTCAACCGGAAGCGCGTGCCTTCGGGAATGCGATTGATGGCATTGTAGGGATTCCAGCCATCCGAGCGATTCGCCGGCCAGGAGAAGATGCTGCTTTTCTCGAGATCCACCAACGAAATGCCAATCGCATGCTTGATCTCGCCGCGTTTCAGCTCTTCGGCCGTAATTTGCCCGCCCATGAAGGACAGGCTGGTCGCCGCGACACCGTAAGTACCGCTGAACACGCCGCCGTTGGCTGCGGTATTCACTATGCGTCCGCCCCAGCATGCTTGCCACCTGCCATCCACTTTGCGTGCCTGCCAGAACTCCCACAACGTACGTGTGGAGGGTTGGTAGACCGTCATTTCAGCGTCGCTTCCCTTGGAAGGCACTGCATTGGATGGGACCGGGACGGCCGCGAATTGCTGGGCCAAACCGGAATCGGTAAATCCTTTTTTCTGGCAATCCCAAGGAGTGACCTTCACCGTGGCCGCGCCGGACTGGGCAATGAAAACAGTGCTGGTATAGTCGCGCGTGTTGACATTGACGGTATTGTAATAAGCCGCTTTCTGCCTGAGGAATTCCTTGACGTAATTGGCGGAATTCGAATGCAGGGGAGCCGAAGCCGGGATGGGGGTATACCAGAAGCTGGTGGGGGCGAAAACTGCATCCGTCATCAGGGCTTCGCCGGAGGCTACTGCAGGCAGTGTTAAAAGAAGTGGCAGCAGCCATTTGGTGTTCGTGATCATTAATTACGGTCCTAAATTCAAAAAAAAAAGACCTTGCCTGGGCAAGGTCTAGCTCATCAATATCGAGCGCGCATAGTGAACTAAAACACGAAAAATTTCTGTCGGATAACAGGAAGGAAGGATAGGTCCGATAGGGCTATGGACATGACTTACGATTGATGCAGGCGCCCTGATGTCTATTTCGCTCAATATGCGGTACCACGACGTGCCATCAGCAAATCCACGCAGATACAACAGCCATAGCAAGGAAATTTCTAGCTGTCACCCTCGTCGAACCAGGACCGCAATTCCGCCTGCGCGAGGTCGATAAAGGCGCGCAGCTTGGGCGGCATGAAGCGCTGGCGCGGATAGACCAGGTGCACCGGATCGGCCCGGCCTTGCCAGTCGGGCAACACGCGTACCAAATCACCCATGGCCAGCCCCGGCTTGCAGACGAATGTCGGCAGCAGCGCCACTCCTTGCCCGTTCGCCACCATGGTCCTCACGACGCCTATGCTGTTGGCCATGGCACGGCCGGGCAGGGGAATGGTGAAATTATTCTTCCCATCGCTCAAATCCCACGCCTCCCGCCCCATGGGGGTGAACTGCAGGCAACGGTGCGCATGCAGATGCTGGGGTTCCTCCAGGGCTTCGGCTTGCCGGAGGTAATCGCGGCTTGCGAACAATCCCCAGCATATCGTGCCCAGCGATTTGGCGACCAGCGTGGAATCGCGCAACTGGCCGGTACGAATCGCGACATCCACGCCATCGGCGACGAGATCGATGTAGCGGTCGGTCAAAAGCAGTTCCACTTCCACCTTGGGGAATTCCCGTTGCGTGCGTTCTACCAGGCTGGCCAGCAGGCTGTCGCCAAGGTCGGCAGGCGCTGTCACCTTCAGCTTGCCTTGCGGCTGCTGGCGCGCTTCGTCGACGGCGGCTTCCGCCTCCATCATGTAGCCGAGGCCGAGGGAGGCGTGATGATAGTAAGCCGTGCCCGCTTCGGTCAGGTTGAGCCGGCGCGTGGTGCGTTGCAGCAGGGTGATGCCCAGGCGCCGTTCTAGCCGGGAGATGCGGGTGCTGACGGTCGAAGTCGGCAAGCCGAGCTGCCGGGCCGCGCCGCTGAAGCTGCCCGCCTGCACCACTTTCACGAATACCGCTGCCTCGTTGAAATCCATGATTGTTCCATTAAATGAAAATTGATTTCTCATTTAACCATCTATTGCACGCAATCTTCAATGCCTATAGTGGGAACCATCGCAAACGCAGCAATGATTCGTAAAAGGAGCACCTCATGAAAAAACTGGCATTCATCAAGCGCAGCAATGGCAACCATTGGGTGGGCGATGGCTTTCCCGTGCAGAACATTTTTTCCTACCGCGACATCCATGAAGAAATGTCGCCCTTCCTGCTGATGGACTACGCCGGTCCGGCACGCTTCGAGCCGACGGACCAGCGCCGCGGCGTGGGCCAGCACCCGCACCGCGGTTTCGAAACCGTCACCATCGTTTACGACGGCCAGGTGTCGCATCGCGATTCCACCGATGCCGGCGGCACCATCGGCCCCGGTGAAGTGCAATGGATGACGGCCGGTGCCGGTATCGTGCATGAGGAATACCACGGGGAGGACTTTGCCCGTACCGGCGGCAACTTCGAGCTGATCCAGCTGTGGGTCAACCTGCCCGCCAGGGACAAGATGGCAGCGCCCGGCTATCAGGGCCTCACCAGCGCGCAGATTCCTGAAGTACAACTCGCCGACGATGCAGGCAAGGTGCGCGTCATCGCCGGCGAATATGCAGGCCGGCAGGGCCCGGCGCATACCTTCAGCCCGATGAATGTCTGGGATGTGCGCTTGAATGCCGGCAGCACGACGACATTCACCCTGCCGGAGGGCCATACCACCGCCATATTCGTGCTGCATGGCGCAGTCGGGCTGGGCAGCGTGCACACCATCCGTCCTTCCGAGCTTGCCGTGATGCAGCGCACGGATACCGAACTGGTGCTGGAAGCGCAGCAGGACACCGTCTTGTTGCTGTTGAACGGGGAGCCGCTGCATGAACCGGTGGTCGGCCATGGCCCCTTTGTCATGAACACCGTGGAAGAAATCCAGCAGGCGATCGACGATTACAACCAAGGTCGTTTTGTCGCGGCAGCGGCATAACGCCGGCCAACATTAATTATTTGAATTCTTTTCAATAAAAGGAAAAAACCATGAACAAGCCCTACACCCGTCTCGACCGTGACAACGCCGCCGTGCTGCTGGTGGACCACCAGGCCGGTCTGCTCTCCCTGGTGCGCGACATCGACCCGGACAGGTTCAAGAACAACGTGCTGGCCCTGGCCGATGCCGCCAGGTTCTTCAAGCTGCCGACCATTCTCACCACCAGCTTCGAGACCGGCCCCAACGGCCCGCTGATGCCGGAGCTGAAGGAGATGTTCCCGGATGCGCCTTACATCGCCCGTCCCGGCCAGATCAACGCCTGGGACAACGAAGACTTCGTCAAGGCGATCAAGGCCACCGGCAAGAAGCAGCTCATCATCGCCGGCGTCGTGACCGAAGTGTGCGTCGCCTTCCCGGCGCTGTCCGCGATCGAGGAAGGCTTCGAAGTGTTCGTGATCGCCGACGCTTCCGGCACCTTCAACGAAATGACGCGCGATGCCGCGTGGGATCGCATGTCCGCCGCCGGCGCCCAGATGATGACCTGGTTCGGCATGGCGTGCGAACTGCACCGCGACTGGCGCAACGATATCGAGGGACTGGCTGCGCTGTGTTCCAACCACATTCCCGACTATCGCAACCTGATCAACTCGTACTCGACGCTGACCGCCAGCAAATAAGTCCAAGCGCGGCAAATAAAAGGCTCCCTGACAGGAGCCTTTTATTTGGGCCGTAAACGGATTGGACTGCTCAGGTTTCGATCACTAAATGCTGGCTGCCCGGAAATTCACCTGCAGCAGACCAAGGCTATGCCTTTGCATCCGCATTGAAACGAATGTTATCGGGCAGCTTCGGATGCGGAGGATCGAGGCTTTCCGGTTTCTGGAAATATGAGGAACGTCTGACCGGTTTTCTGAAGTTGGCTAGAAATAACTCTTTGGCCATTTCGAAATGATATTTAGCTCGTTCCGGCCTGTTGCGAACCAGGGCCAGCAAAGATCTGCCAAGTCGGGGAACGATGTATTTCGGCCCCCGCAATTCTCGATGCGTGAAGTAGGCCATGGAAATGAATTCGTTCAATGTTTTGAGTTCATTTACATTCGGGTTCAAGTACTTGACGTATATCGAGTGAAAACTGAAAAACATGGCATCTCGCTGGCGCAGGTAATAGGCGGCCCACTCCTGGTCTTCTGCCGAGAAAACATCCTCTCGAAATGGCCGATCGAGGATGTACTGCTTCTTCAGGAACGCGCAGGAATTCGATAATCCAAGCTGGAGGGAGAAACTCTTTTTATCCACGCGGGAAACGCCATAAGTTTTAGTCGTATCCCCGCCCTGGTTGAAGCAGCATCCCAGACACCTGTCACCCCCTTCCAACTGGATATGGTTAATGCCGTATGAGATGAGATACGGGTCGGTCAATACCACATGCGAACTGATGATCAGGACGTATTCCGTGTCACAGGCCGCTATGCCGATATTGATGGCTTTCGAGTAATTGAAGGGCTCGTTGGGATAATCGATGACTTCATCGCAAATCCCGTTCAAGGCCAGCCGCTGCTCCGTGCAGGAGTTCGAGTCGACGGCAACAATCTTTTCCGGCGGCACAGCCTGAGCGCGTAGCGCGGCAATTACATCAGCGACAAGGGGGAAGCTGTTGTATGTTCGTATCAGCGCAGTGTATTTCATGTGCTTCATGGGAATCTCGACGAATTTTAATGACAAGCGCAGGTAACTACTTGTAAATAAGTGCAATATACTCCAACTTATGCAGAGCAGTTATTTAGGGCGTTAGCCCGTTCAGGCCACTATCCATCCATAAAAAAGTGAATATAGAAAACTTTCTACCCATCAGTCCCAAGCGTCATTTCTGGTATCGCGCGCAGACCGCCCTGCTCGCCTACAGGAAAAAAAGCCGCTGCATCTCCATATATCCGCAGATGAGCGTATTCGTCGCAGACTCTTCGATAGTGCGTGGCGAGGGAAAGCTTGAATTGGGGTGCAAGTGGGAAGGGCTGCGGTATTTTCCCTCGGAATTCAAGATGGCCGACAGGGCGGGAATCGCGGTGGACGGGCATTTCTATATCTTGACGGGCTGCCATGTGGCCATCAACGAAGGCGCAACGCTCAAGCTGGGTAGCGGCTATATCAACAACAACGCAACGATCGACTGCTTTGACTCCATCACGATAGGCCACGGCGTCGCGATATCGAGCGGCGTCACCATACGCGACAGCGACAATCACGCCATCAACGGCAATACCCGAACTTCAGCGCCCATCATCATCGAAGATCATGTGTGGATCGGCTTGAATGCCACCATCCTTAAGGGCGTCAGAATAGGGCAAGGCGCCGTCGTCGCGGCGGGTGCCGTCGTCACCGCCGACGTGCCCGAAAACACCCTGGTCGGCGGTGTGCCGGCCAAGGTGATAAAACAGGATATCGCCTGGGAGTAAGTTTCAGCACGTATTGAGGGTGCTTCAATCGGCGGCACGGTCAATGATGCGTGGATGACATCGCCCTGAATTGCGCGTTTCTCTCCATTAGTTCCTGATAGGTCCCCTGGTCGGCGACCCGGCCTTTGTCGATGAAATAAATCACGTCGCATTTCTGAATGGTCGTGAATCGATGCGCGATCAGAATGATGGTTTTCTTGCCGGAAAAGTCGTTAATGGCTTCCATGATGGATTTTTCCGTAATGCCATCCAGCGCGCTGGTGGCTTCATCGAACACCAGGATTTCGGGATTGTGGTAAAGCGACCTGGCGATTCCCACTCGCTGACGCTGCCCGCCGGAAAGCTGCACGCCCCGTTCGCCCACCCGCGTTTCCATGCCCGCCGGGAGTTCGGCAATAAACGCATCCAGGTGCGCACGCGCGAGCACTTCGAGAACGCGATCGGTATCGATACTCTCCAGGGGAATACCGAAAGCCACATTCTCCCTGATGCTCGCATCCGAAAGAAAGATGCTCTGCGATACCAGGCCGATCTTGTTCTGCCAGGAGCGCATGTTGCGGGGCGATAACGGCACGCCATCGATCAGCACTTCACCCTGGTCGGGCGACAGCAGGCCAATCACCAGGTCCACCAGGGTGGATTTACCCGAACCGGTGGCCCCCACAAACCCGACCGATTTATTCGCCGGAATCTCCAGGCTGAGAGATTGCAGCGCCGGCCGCGATTTTCCGGGATAGGTGAAGGTGATGTCCCGAAGCGTGATGCCTTTCGTCAACGCATGGATAGCCTCCGCATCGGTGCCCTTTGCCGACGCTTCCACCGCGCTATCGAAAACGAGGCTGCTTTTCAGGTCTTCCTTGATGGCGTCGAAAGCGAAGGACGAACCCTTGACCGTCGCCACGGCGTGATAGATCTGCTGAAATGCGGGCAATACCTTGAAGCCCGCCAAGGCATACAGGGCGAGCATCGGCAACACGGAAGCCAGGTTTCCCTCGTGGTTTTTCGTCAGGTACAGAAACAGCAAAATCACCGAGCAGAAGGCCACCATATCCATGAAATACTTGGGTGCCATCGCCAAGGCATCATTCGTACTCAGGCTTTTGGAAAGCGTATCGCCGCTCGCCTCGAACCTGTTGACGAAAACGGCCTGCCGGCCCAGCAACAAGACATCCTTGATGCCGCCAAACCCTTCGGACATGAGCTTGTATCGCCGGGTAGCGATTTCCGAGATCCTTTTGCCATTCGCCATCAGGCGCCGTCGAACCATCCTGTACAAAATGGCATAGCCACAGCCGAAAATAACAAGCGCCATGAGAATGACGAACGGGTTCAGGATGGTCAGCCCCGCGATCATGAAAAAAGTCAGGATGACTTTGGTATTGATCTGCATGAGCGGATAAATGACTTGGGAAGACACCACATAGGCGTCGGAAGCGATCCGCTTGGTCAACTCCGCGCTGCTTCCCCACGAGTGAAACAGCCAGGGCTGGTGCATGTAGTAGCGATAGAGCCTGTCCGACATTTCCTGGCCCACCCTCGCGGAAAACAGGGCCGCCCGCCAAACGGTCAGCATCGAAATCATCGCAGTCACCACCAGCACCACCAGTGCGACCAGCCCCACGAGGTAAATAAACTCCCCGCGGTCGCCCACGCCGCTGAGTTGGTAGATTTTCGCAATGACATTGCTGCGATCCAGGATACTCGGGTCGGCCACCACTGCCATGAAAGTGCCGATGGCGGACACTCCCCCGATTTCCGCAAAAGCCATGAGCACCATGAGCGATTGCAGCATCAAAAGCCGTCTGAGCTGGCTCCGGGTAAATACACCGAATAATTCCTGTACCAATGAAAACATTGAGTCCCCTGCGGGTGCTGATTGAGAGCAATGATTACTGCTCTGCTTGAGCAAGATGTTAAACCTGTTCCTGGCGCCTTCCTATGGTATGGATGGATCAGGAAGGCAGGAAAAGTGTTGTGTTGTTGGAGACCCGCGCTGCAGGTTTCAGGCGAGCGAATGAGAATAAAACCGGATGGGAACAGGTTTCGAGATAGAAAACCTTGTCCGTAATCACATCCTGCATTTCAGCAAGATATCGTGTTGTTCAGCAATCTCAAGTCAGGGCGCGCGTTTCTTCAACAGGGGCGTCGAGTGTATCGGGGTGACTGTACCCTCAGGTGTGTCATCGACGACGATGCGGTAGCAAGGCTCGTATTTCCCTGTCAGTTTCATCCGCTTCTGCTCGACAAAGGCGGTCAGCAGGGCATCCATCCGTTTCATGATAGCGGCATCGCCGCGCAGCTCGAATTTCCCGTGTTTTTCAATGGCACGTATCCCGGCATCTTTCACATTGCCGGCCACGATGCCCGAGAAAGCGCGCCGCAGGTTCGCGACCAGCGCGTGCTTGGGCTGATGCTTGTTCAGCTTCAGCCTGTGCATGTTCTCGTGCGTGGGTTGGAAGGGCTGCTGCAACTCGTGTTCGATCTTGAGCTGGGAGTCGAAGTAGTAGGCATCCCGATGCTGCTTGCGGAAATTGCGCACCGCCTTGATCCCCGCCTGGATTTCCAGGGCCACCTGCACCGGATCGTCGATGATGATCTTGTAGCGCTGCTGCGCCTCGGCCCCCAGGATGTCGCCGATGAAGGAGTCGATCTGGCTGAAATAATCCTCCGCGCTTTTCGGCCCGGTGAAGATGAGGGGGAAGGGAAGATCCTTGTTGTCCGGGTGCAGTAGCACGCCCAGTACGTAGAGGATTTCCTCCGCCGTGCCCGCGCCGCCGGGAAAAACCACGAAGCCGTGGCCGAAACGCAGAAAGGCTTCCAGCCGCTTTTCCACGTCCGGCAGGATGACCAGTTCGTTGACGATGGGGTTGGGCGGCTCGCCCGCTATGATGCCGGGCTCGGTGAAGCCGATATAACGCCCCTTGCCGACGCGCTGCTTCGCATGCCCGATGGCCGCGCCTTTCATCGGCCCCTTCATCGCGCCGGGCCCGCAGCCGGTGCAGATATCGAAACCGCGCAGGCCCAGCTGGTAGCCGACCAGCTTGCTGTAGTCGTATTCCTCGCGGCTGATGGAATGCCCGCCCCAGCACACCACCACATTCGGTTCGGTCCGGGGCTTGAGCACGGAGGCGTTGCGCAGGATATGGAAGATGGCTTCCGTCACGCCTTCGGAGGTTTCCAGGTCGAAGCGCAGGTTGCCGAAGATTTCCTCATGCACGAAGATCACGTCGCGCAGCACGGAGAACAGGTGCTCCTGGATGCCGACGATCATCCGGCTGTCGACAAAGGCGGTGGCGGGCGCATTGACGATATGGAGCTTGATGCCGCGGGGCCGCTGGATGATATGGATATCGAAAGTGCTGTAGCGCTCCAGCAATTCCTTGGCGTTATCGAGCTCGTTCCCGGTATTGAGCACAGCCAGCGAGCAGTTGCGGTAAAGCTGGTGCAGGGTGCCGTGGCCTCGATTGAGGAGCTTCGTCGCTTCAGTTTTGGAGAGGACTTCCAACCGGCCGGTCGGGGCAATCTGTGTATCGATGACTTTATATTCCATAATCTTTTGGGCCCACTATCGTTGTTATTGTTCAATAGATAGGCCGCGAATTTGCGCATGAGTTCCAGCTGTTGCGCATCCCTTCGGGCTATCGACCCCCGAACCAAACAAGATACCCTCAGTCACATTTGTAGGTCCCTTCCCTCGGCTGCCGTATTCTTGGCTCCGAATGGAGTGGTAGTATCGCAACCTTTTATTCCGAGGCGTCTTATGAAAAGCTTGACCACGATCTTCACCATATTCATCACATGCCTCGCCCTGTTTTCCACGACGGCCGACGCAGCACGCCGTTTGGGCGGAGGCTCCAGTTTCGGCAAGCAGCGCGAAGTGCCAGCCCAGCAGCAGCAACGCTCGCAGGAAGCCGCGCCTCGCCAGGCCACTCCACCCGCGCAAACCCCGCCGCAACAGCAGCAAGGCAACCGCTGGATGGGCCCGCTGGCCGGCCTGGCAATTGGTGCCGGCTTGGGCGCGCTGTTCTCCAATTTCTTCAGCGGCACAGGCGGCTCCGTCCTGCTCGCAATACTCGCGGCCGTGGTGGCGCTTGTCCTGATCCGGCGTTTCATGCGGCCCAAGCAGGCCCAGACGCAATTCCAGACGGCGCAAGGGCCGTTGCATTTCGAACGTGAAACGGTCAAGAAGCCGACCTTCGACATTCCCTCCATCGGCGGTGCCAGCAGCGCGATGAACGAGAATACGGTGGCGGCAATCCCGGCGGATTTTCCTGTCGAGAGCTTCCTGCGCGGCGCCAAGGCGACCTTCATTCGCCTGCAAGCCGCCAATGACCGCAAGGACCTGGACGATATCCGTGAATACACCACGCCCGAAGTCTTTGCCGAAATCGCGCTGCAAATGCAGGAGCGCGACGACGAAATTCAAATCACCAACGTCATCAAGCTGGACGCGGAAGTATTGGAAGCCGTGACGGAAGGCAATCTATCCATAGCCAGCGTGCGCTTTACGGGTGAAATTGCAGAAAACGGCGGGGTGCCGGAGCAGGTCGACGAGATCTGGAATGTGCAGCGGGATATGCGGGATTCCAAGTCGGGCTGGAGGGTGGCGGGGATACAGCAGACGGCACTACATTAAATTCTGGCCAGTATTTGCATAGAGCCCGTTTTTCGGGCTCTTCTTTTTTCTTACTCAATCTCAAATGCTAATTGATCTTTGATTAATATCAGCCTGGAACCAACGGATAACAGCGGGACACTTGTTCGATGGGAGCAGGAGTTCGAGAACCCCAAAGTTGCGAGCGGTATCGAGCACATTGCTGTGCCGGCAAACGAGCAGAATCTCGATCGTTTGTCAGCAAGAGGTGTTGCGCGCGCAAGGCGGCTGAGTTTGTGGTGAGTGAAAGCTAGCTAAGCAGCTGAATGCACTTATGAATCAACCGTCATTGGCTGTGCGTTGTAATGCCATGCTGTCGGGGGAGGTTCGCGATTAAGGCATCCACCAGTTCTCGGGCCGCTTTTTCTCGCGTAATGAGCAACTCAATATCCGAGATCATTTTTTGGCCGGGTGGCTTTGCATCACCCGTTAGAAATTCATTAATTCGGGCATCCAGAACTGTTCGTGCTACATCAAGGGCCAGTTTTGCTGCAACCCATTCACTATGAAGTTGCTGCCACAATGTAAATCCGTTCATTGCTACCCCTTTTTAGTTGGCGATCTCCGTATCATTGTTGTTGTTTGCGCGCCAGTATACTTAAAATTAGTGCGGATTGATATTGATGTATTCAATCCTTAATCATTGATTGATTGGTAAAAACTGGTTAATCCCTATATCTTCGTATCAGCGGATTTGCCCGGTATGGCGTGCGCGTTTTTGCTGCTCGCAAGGAGATGGCCCCGAATGAGGCTTTGACGTTCGTTAAGGCTTGCAGGTATGGTTTGTTCTAAGCGGAGATCACGCCGGCGAATGGAATTCGCGCCGTGTGATATACATCTAATTTAAGTATCTGGAAGTTCCGGCTCGCCAATACTTTTGGCAGCATTGATCAAGATACCAATGGCAACACCCATTGATAACCCGCTAGTGAATATTAAGCACCACAGCGCGAAGTCCATGTTGAGTCCTCCCAACGCCAACGCTGAATATTGTTGCTTGATTCTGGAGAGTACCCAAAAGTTATCACTTGTTGTATACGTGTAAACACCTATCAAACAATAGGTTAGGTAAAATTTTGTCTGGCGATGCCAAGTCAAAAATGAAAGTTTCAGTTCGTTGTACCGATACCGGCAACAGGAGTAGTGGTTTAATTCGAAGCAGGAGGAGGGAATGCCATGGCACTTCAAACATCACGAATGATCGCAGCCCATCAAGTGAACGTCTCTGCTGCATTCGAGGATAGCCCTCGTTTAGCGGTCTGCTGGGGTCCTGCCTGTAGCATTTCGCCTGCTGTTGTTGCTGGTGCCTTCACCTTTGACTTTCAGCCTTTGGCCTCATGATTCAGTCGTATCCGAATGTCATTGAGCCCGACTTGACTGTTGCGATCAGCAAGTGGCAGTTCGGGGACTACTCATCATGCTTCCCGGTTATCGAACACCACGCTCAAAAAGATAACGCCCACGCCCAGTTCATTCTTGGGTCGTCCTATTACACTGAGTTCGGCCTGCCGAAAGACCTCGACCAGGCCGTGTACTGGTTGGAACGTGCGGTGGAAAACGGGCACCCGATTGCTCCCCTGCATCTCGCTATGCTCGTCGATCCCACCAATGAACTCGCGGAGGACAAGCGCGTGTCAGCAGAAAAAGCGGCGCGCAATTACACGCTTGGCTTTGAACGATGCAAGTTAGGCGCCGAAGCTGGCAATGCGCATCTGATGGCGGCGCTCGCCGGCTGCTATTCGCTTGGCTTGGGAACCGACCAGGACCAGGCGCTCGCAGAAAAGTGGAGCGCTGAAGCGCAGGCTGCGGGATATAAGTGGCCGCTGCGATGAGGTGACCAATTTGTTGAATCACTTCATGGAGGACGGCTAAGGCTTTCTGGTCGTGCATGGAAAGAAAGTCCCGATCGGCCGTGCCGTTTCAATCCCCAGGTTTTTCAGAACGCGGATCCCTCCCTGGTCAGGCAAGGGAGGGCGCATGGTCGATCACAAGTTAAATCAGCATCCCACCCGAAACTTCAATCCGCTGGGCATTCACCCAACGGTTATCCTCGGATAGCAGCGAGGCAATCATCGGGCCGATGTCATCCGGCACGCCTACCCGCCCCAACGCCGTCTGGGCCGCGATGTAGGCGTTGACGTCCCGGTTGTCCCGCACGAGGCCGTCGCCGAAATCCGTCTCGATGGCACCGGGTGCGACCGTGTTGACGGCAATCCCCCGCGCGCCCAGCTCCTTCGCCATGTAGCGCGTCAATACTTCGATGCCGCCTTTCATGGCCGCGTAGGCGCTGTAGCCCGGCAGGGCAAAGCGGGCGAGGCCGCTGGAGATATTGACGATGCGCGCGCCGTCGTTGAGCAGCGGCAACAGGTTCTGCGTGAGGAAAAATACGGATTTCAAGTGGATGTTGACCATGTCGTCGAACTGCTGCTCCGTGGTTTCCGCAAACGGGGCGTGTATGCCCGTACCCGCATTGTTGATCAAATAATCGAACCCTTCCTTTTGCCAGTGCGTGTTGAGGGCGGATTTCACGTCACCTGCAAACGCCTTGAACCGTGAAGCCTCCGCCACGTCCAGCTGCAAGGCCACGGCTTTCCGCCCCATTTTGACGATTTCCGCCACCACGGCTTCAGCCGATGCCTGGCGGCTCTGGTAAGTCAGGATCACGTCGATACCCCGGGCCGCCATTGCCAAGGCCGTGTTTTTACCCAGACCCCGGCTACCCCCGGTAATCAAACCAATCTTTTGCGCCATTTCAGTTCTCCTCAAGTTGTTTAACTGTGACGCCATGTTATTTGCTTATGAAATCATGATAAACATGGACTAAGTGATTAAACTGTTCGCCATAAACGAACAAAAGGAAGGCCATGGAAACGATAGAGGCGATCAAGCGCTTTGTCCGCGTAGCGGAGTTATCCAGCTTTACCCAGGCGGCGGATCAGCTGGGGCTGCCGAAAGCCAGCGTTTCCAATGCCGTGCAGCAACTCGAAAACCAGCTGGGCACTCAACTGCTGCACCGCACGACCCGCCGGGTACACCTCACGCCGGACGGCCAGCTCTTCTATGAACGCAGCCAACACTTGCTAAGCGAAGTGGACGAGCTGACGAGCCTGTTCCAGGGGGACAATGCGAGCATCACCGGCATGGTCCGCGTGGACATGTCGCATCCCATGGCGCGCAATCTCGTCATCCCGCAGCTGCCCGAATTTCTGGATCGCTACCCCAATATCCAGGTGGAACTGAGCAGTACCGACCGGCGGGTAGACCTCATTGCGGAAGGCTACGACTGCGTGGTGCGGACGGGCCAGCTGTCAGACTCGGGGCTGGTCGTGCGCCACCTGGGCGAGATGGCGCAGAAGAATTTCGTCAGCCCCGGCTATATCGCCCGCTACGGTGAGCCCGGCACGCCGGACGAGCTTGCGCAGCATTGGCTGATTCATTACCACGTGAATTCCGCCGACAGATTCGACGCGTTCGAGTATTGGGATGGCCGCGCCTGCCGGAAAATCCCGATGAAAAGCCGTATTGCCGTGAACAATACCGATGCGTACCGTGCCGCCTGCGTGGCGGGGCTGGGCATCATTCAAGCCCCCTCTCTCGGCGCCCGTGACCTGATTGATGAGGGCAAGCTGGTGGAAATACTGGCAGATTTCCCCGCACCGTCCATCCCTGTTTCGCTGCTGTATCCGCATAAACGGAATCTCTCGAAACGGGTGCGTATCTTTATGGATTGGCTGAGCGAGGTGCTAAAGCAGCACCTTGTCTGAATACCGAGCGGGATGACAATTTATTCGCCGAGGGTTACCAACAGGCCCCGCAGGTTGAGCTCATGAACGTGATAACCCAAGGAGGCAATCGTTATGGACATGATCAAGGTCAGCGCCGGAAAACTCCGCGCCATCGGTTACGAAGCCAACACCCGCACCCTGCGCGTGCAGTTGGATGACGGCAGCGCCCTCGAGTACAGCGGAATTAGTGAAGCCCTGTGGCGCCGGTTTCAAAGCTCCGGCTCGCAGTGGAGTTTTTACCGCGACACTATCGAGGAAGAGTTCACCCCGAGGCGGGTTTCAGCTAGCGCCTCGGGTGGCAAGAATCCACTCGATAATCTGTTCTAGTGAACAAAGGAACAGTTAACGCTGCCCTTTTGTTCATCACATTAAACTAGCAATCGAAACTATTGAAGCGAATGGCTGAAATCATGGGCCTCAGATGGCCTACCAAACACTCCGGTGAAACGGGTAGTTAATTGCGCGGCATGAGTATGACTTAAGCGCCCTACTCTGCGTATTTCGTATTTGATATATGTCAATTTATTGCCCTCAGTTCTCGTCTCATGGCTGATCCTTAAAGGTTGAGCAAGGCTTGAGATATTGTCTATATCAAGTTCAGAATATTCCTGTTCAAGAATTTCAAATCGAGCTAGTTGAGAAGCAAGTAGTTTTTCTTGTAACTCTTGTTTGTTGGCTGGGGGCCATGTGCATTGGCCTTCAGAATTGGTCCAGCAAAGATCCAATAGGCTCAAGGGAATGGATGTGTAGTTACGGAGTTCAATTTGTTTGGTTGACGCGTTGGCAACATTAGTAAATTCTAAATGGGGCAACGCAAAGGAGAATTTTTTTTGATTCTCGTCTTCAGAGGGAGCATTCAGTCGCAGTAATATGCCATTGTCTAGTTTTCGAGTACCAGTGCTTCTTAACATTAGATCGCATGCATTGGCAGCTAGTACGTATAACTCTTCATCACCTAGCTTCAGTGTCGTTGCTTCATCCTGATCACGTTTCTGAATCACACGGCGAATCGCAAAAAGATCCCCAGGTGATACTGGACTAAACAGCTTATTCACCACTTCTGGCTTGTCATATAACTCTGCACAACGAAGTTTAACAATTTCGCTATCAGTTTCGAGATCATTACGTGCTGGAGAAAGTGTTGCATCACGTAATTGCATTATTATTGAGCGAAGGTCTGAGCTTTCTGTAATTGCCTTTTGCAATCCTTCGCGTTGTGCGATGGCCATGAGCCGTAATAATGTTTCAATCTCGGATACACCTTCCTTTTTAGAAGTGTGACTAACTGCGAACATTAATTCCTCAATGGTCATGCTATCAAGGGCATTAAATGCAATCTCGATTGATTGTTGAAAATACTTTCGCATAATGCCGGCAAATTCTTGATGGACAATTGATAAGTCTGCTCGTTCCAGGGCACTAATAAATGCAGATTCCATATGCGATTTCATGCCTTGCGGGTCTGCTGAAAAACGGTTTTTAGATATAACGAACACTGGAATTCGCGTCTGGCCAGGCGGGAAAAATTTTTCTGTAAGTTCACGCCCCTTACGAAATTCTTTATCTTTCTTGCATTCGGATGTTAGAACGATGAGATGGCATAATTTACGATCTAATTCCGCATTCGCTAGATCGCTTAGTACCGAGCTTCCATCTGTTGCAGAGCTTTCGCTTGTGTTTTGTAAATCAACAATAAAAAGCGTAGGAGCTGGAGGGCTATGTTCTTGCAGTGTGTTTCGAAACTCTGTTGCCCACTTTGTAAAAGATAAAGGGCGCCATTCCCACGATACTTCTCTTCCAGAAGAGAAAAGTGCTTTAAGCGCATCACGTTCAGCCTGGCCAAGTGGGCCAGGAAGACTCCGTAGACTTTCGACTAAGGCTTCAGCTGGATTTTCAACCTTATCTAATAATTTACTTAATTCATCTTCAATTCGATTCGACTTGGATTCTAGATCCTCATCTTGCCTATTTAAAATATTTAAGATGTTTTGTGCATTCTTTCGGGTATTCTCTGCAGCCTTGAATTTCCCGATTGCTACTTTAGCTTCATCAGTCGGTGCATTGATTAGACTACTAATAAAAGATTTTAGAAGTTTATCTAAACTGAGCTCTACGCCTGCTGCATTCTCATCATCAACCCAATATACGGCTGTGATTCTCAGCTTCGCCATTAAATCTAAAAACTTATTCGTTTCCATGGAATAGTTTGGGTTGCTTATATTCGATACTTGCAGGAGAGAGGGTAACGATAAATTTGTAACGGCGTCCAAAGCCATTTTTATCTTTGGAAAGATGTATCTCACAACGTTCGGCTTCGAGAAATGTCGACACGATGTGTAGACCAAGCCCCTGACCCTCTGAAGAGGGCTTGTCAGAAACAAAAGGATCAAAAATTGACGACTCAAGCGTAGGACTGATCCCAGGGCCTGTATCAAACCAATCAAATCCTGATTGCGTCGCTTCAATGACAATTTTTCTTTCCCCTGGCTGAGTTAGCGGAGTACGAATTAGCCAATAAACGCTATTTTGGAAAAGATTTTCCATTACTTGTAATAGTCGAGTTTTACTAAATCGTATTTCTAATTCTGGTACAGCTGGTGGTATGTTGAAGCTGAAATCAATGCCCTTAGAGTTAGCAAAAGATTTACGAGCATCTACAAATTGGGAGAGAAATACATGCAGTGCAATGTTTTCTTTTAGTGAACGACTTCCCGGTAGGAGGGGGTCAATCGAGGCAACTAGCTTTGCTAATTCCCTAGTTACACTATTGAGAAGCTTAGTTGCCTCTTGAATTTTTTCATCACGTAGAGTTTTGTTGCGCTCAGCAACTAGTGACACCCCTTCTCGAAGCTGCCGGATGTAGTGATGCAATTCATGAGATAAAGATCGTGCAGTGAGACCTACAGCAGCTGCATCGACTAGGCGGTACCGTTGCTCTTCGTCTGTAAGCCGTAGGAGCTTCAATGCATCAGATAATCGTACATGCTCTTTAAGCTTTTCCTCGATAAACTCTAGAGCTTTAAGCGATGTTGTCAGCTCTGAAGATGCGCTATCTAACGGAGCGGCTATCGTTATTCGGCCCTCACTAGAACTGTCAAGGCGTAAATCAACGGTCGTTCGTGCTTCGGAGAGTTCTTGGATAGCTTTGGTAAGGGTTGTTTTTGCACGTTGAATATTTTTAGCTGACTCAGTCTCAGCATTTTCTAACTGTGCCGCAATTGTTTTCTGAGATGGTGGTGATTCACTATTCGAGACAATCGTTGCTACAAAGTCATTGAAACCTCGTCGAGATGACTCAAGAATTGAGTTGGAGTACGCCTTACATCTTTGACTCAGTGTCATGAATCCGCGCAACTCCCGATTGTCAACGAATCCTTCCCGATCAGATTTCTCGACTAATCCAGGATTGAACTCATTAGTTAGAGCGAAGTAACCGAGCACATTGCTTGGTCGAAGTTCATAGAATGATCCTCCTTTTGTCGAGCTTTCAGATAAGTGCAACCAATCTTTCTGGGCGCGGACTCTAAAGCCATCACGATAGATGGCGATATTTGCCATTGCTTGCATTTGCGCAGCGCTCATACCTGCTTGTTGAAGCTTATCCTTGGTAGCTTTATTGAACATAAAGGAATAGATTTCTGCTTTAAATGGCCCAGGATCAATTCCTCCAGGATATTGCTTGTCGAGAGGGAAGTTATCGAAAGAGGTTTCTTCAGAGAATGCTAAAAGCCATGGTGAGGCGGTCTGGAAGGTAACATGCCGATCTTTTAACTTCTGTTGTGCGCCAAGAAATTCAAGAAGCTTGAATTTGTTTTTATCACTAAATACTTGATCAAAGCGTTCTTGATCTTCTTGGCTTGATGCTCCTCGAAAAAGAGATGGGGCGATCCAGGCTTTTTGAGTAAGCGTCTTTCCGTTCCATGCAAATTCAAATTTTGCTGAGGCTAAATTTAGAATATCGTCGTGAAGTGTTTCAAGATCAAACGTTCGTGTCCCGGCTTTGACAGAAATGCTGAAATTGTCTTGTGATTGAAATGGACTTATTAATGATGAGAGATTCGGAACGAGTTCATTCTCAATGAATGCTGGATTCCTCCAATAATCTGGATCATGTAATCCAATAATTTCAATTATTGTGCCGGAGGCTTCAACCCTCTCCGTATCAATTCCTTTAATGACTCGTACCTGATCTAGTGTCCTCTCTGGGGTGAAGTCTGCCCAAGAGAATGAAACAGTTCTCCATTGAGTCTCCCCAGGTATGGCCGTTTTTAGACGCAGGATCGTGCCGATCTTCATCGTGGCCAATCGCCCCAATCCCTTATCGCCTACTGGTGTTCGCTCTTTTTTTGTTTTTTTCTTTATATTGTCGCCGCCGCTAGCACGCTTTATTGAAGCGCTAATCCGCAGCCATCCAAGGTCAACAGCGCTTTCAGGGATGCCATCGCCATAATCGCGGATACGAATACGGCCAACTTTGTTTACTTGATCTCCTTCTTTTTTAGCGTAATAAAGTGGCAGTAAGTTATAGACAGGGTCGGATGGAAGTATCTCCCAATCAGGCTCTACGAAAATTTCACATGTTTCAGAGTCAGCGTCATAAGCATTCTTTGCTAGTTCAAGTAGTGCCTGTTCAATATCTGTTACAAGTTCGGCACCCAATTGAACAACTACATGCGATGAAATGCTAAGGTGGGGGACTTGGGCCCCATTATCCTCGTGACCTTTAATGTCTTGATCCATCAAGCAACCGGCCTTTTTCTTCCTAAGACAATCGTTTCTGCAGTCATGGTTTCTGTAGATTTGTTTCGTTTTGCCATTTTCTTTGAATGTATGTCGCGACGTATTTTTCCTATAACCTCAACCCCTTCATTCTCCATAATTTCGGATAGAAGATCGTCCATAGGTACCATTTCCCCACAAATTCGTCGATTGCCAGTAGTCCATACCTGGTAACCACCGTTAGCGGTACAGGCGCTGATTCGATTAACCGATTTCATAAAATCATAAAAGAAAGAACCAAAGCGCTTTACACCATTTGCATTTTTTTCAATGCGTGTAATGAATTGACGAGCATGCATACATGCTTCAACCAGCTCTTCAGTTTTTTCTCGCGCACTACGTAGAGAACCTCCTAGACTGGCAGAGTCAGTAGCTTGCGTACTAGCAACAAGGGACTTATCTATGTCGGTGTGTATGTCAGCAAGATCAATCCAATGCAGAGGTAGATATGCAAACTGTCCGTAAGGGATGGTTGTGCGATTGTCTCCATACGGAGGTGAAGTCATAACGACATCAAATAATCTATTTTGAAAATCACTGGCTTCAAGAATTGAGTTGTCTGATACTTCTACTTCTAGATTGCCAATATAACGACCGCGTGCAAGTACCCCAGCACTATCTAGAACAGTACGCTGATATTCAAGGCTGCTACTGAACAGAGCAAGTGTTTTCTCAAAGTTAGAGATTGGATCTACTTCGATAGTAATCTCCATTGTCGGCTTCTTGTGAAGCTTATAAGTGGACATTCTGGAGTTTGAGCTAGTACGCACTACACGGCATAAAGCAAGCCAAAATAGCCGTCTTGCCCATAGCGATGGCACATTGCGAATATGAATGCTAATTTTTTCGATGGTAGCAGCAACGTCAGGGGTAAACCACTTGTCTCGGCCTGGAAAGGGGCGTGGTGTATGTTGTCGAACATCAGCGCGAATGGCCGAAATGAGAGCAAGCCGTTTGTCGTCGAACGCATTGACGAAATATGGGCCAGCCTTAGCTAAACAAGCGAGGCCGGCTAGAGGGTTGATATCAATTCCACAGAAGTCTAGGCCTAATTGCATCGCTTCTATGAGGACGGTCCCGGAGCCTACGAATGGATCAAGTATGTTCTGAGTTTCTGGTTTACATTCACGTATGCTTGCAAGGATTGTTCGCTGCAGGTCTGGAACCATCATCGCAGGATAATGAAGGAGTGCATGTGCTCCTCGACGCACACCACTACGTTGGAAGGACCAAAATTCTGGGCCATTCTGTCGCTCGACTGCTAAGAGTGAATCAATTAAAGGGTCATTTACAATGCTTTGGAGCATGAGGTGGCTACAATATTATTTTGGGTGGCTAGACTGAGAAATGTCTGCTCTGAAATGACCATGTCCTATAATAGTCTAACCTAATCGCTTCATGGATGAAATGTCATCAACGCGGTCGAGGTATGCATAATTCCTTTCGGTTGTTTGTTGTCGTTCTTCTCTTCCTACCATCATCATCTGGTCATCGCGTCTCGATCCTGCGTCGAATAATTCCAAGGAACTTCCCGCCAACCAGAAGCTCTGCAGATCATCCGGGCTTAATTAAGGAGCCATTCATGTCCGCTCTGAAAAGCATTAGGCTTTTGCTGCTCACGGCATTTGTTTGCATTTTCATCCCCAACGCCTTCGCCGAAACCGTCCGTTATTTCCCTGTCCCCAAAGGCACGCATCCTCATGACGTCGCCGCCGCGCCTGAAGCCAATGGCCCTGTCTACTACACGGCGCAGAGCACCGGAAAGCTGGGGATATTGCAGCCCACGACAGGCAAGGTGGAGGAAATTCCACTCGGCAAGGATTCCGCGCCGCATGGCGTGATCGTCGGGCCGGATGGTGCTGCCTGGATTACCGATGGGGGATTGAATGCCATCGTCCGCTACGACCCCAAAAGCCGGGACATCAAAACGTGGCCGCTGCCGAAGGAGAGCGCCGATGCCAATTTGAACACGGCGACTTTCGATAAGAAGGGCAGGTTGTGGTTTACCGGGCAAAACGGCATATACGGCCGCCTGGAACCGGCCACGGGTGAGATGAAGGTCTGGAAAGCGCCGGGCGGCAGGGGGCCCTACGGCATCACGACGACGCCTGCCGGGGATGTCTATTACGCCTCGCTTGCCGGCAGCCATATCGCGAAGATCGATACCGAAAGCGGCACAGCCACCGTCATCGAGCCGCCCACCAAGGAGCAGGGCGCGCGCAGGGTTTGGACAGATTCCAAGGGCAGGATATGGGTGAGCTACTGGAACACCGGCCACGTGGGCCAATACAATCCCGCGTCCCGCATCTGGCACGAATGGAAAATGCCGGGCGATGCCAAAATGTACGCCGTTTGGGTGGACGAGCGGGACAAGGTCTGGCTGACGGATTTCGAGAACAATGCCGTGGTGCGTTTTGACCCGGCGAGCGATACGTTCAAGCGCTTTCCTTCCAACCGGAAAGATGCGCGGGTCAGGCAGTTGGGAGGCCGTGCGGGCGAAGTATGGGGCGCCGAATCGGGGAACGACAGGCTGGTGCGAATATCCGACAAGTGACTGCAGACGTCATAGAAAATCCACCGCGCACGCATACATCTCATGCCCGGTGGTATCGCTTAGTGTACTGGTGTGGAGATCGGCTCGCCGCTGTTCTTCAACAGGAAGACCAGGAACCTGGCAGGTTCGGTAAGACTGGCGTTGCGGGAAATCGTGTGGATATCGTGCGGGCCTTCATAGAAGGTCTGCCCAGGTTTCAATGTCACGGTTTTACCGCCCCGCACGCCCATCACAATCGAACCCTCGAGTACATAAACGAATGCATGCGCATTGTGACGATGCACAGGGCTTTCCCCGCCGGGCGGATAATCCACCGTGATGACCACCGCTTCCTTCCCTGGGTGTTCGGCCAGTGCTTTACTCATGAGCGGCGTTACCTGCGCCGGAGGCGGCTCCTGTTGTGCATGGGCTGTGCTTGCTGACAAAAGAAGCAGCATGGTGAAAACTCTGAAAAAAGTCATGATTTTTCTCCTTGATGGACTGGATATGGCAGTCGTGAATAAGTTTCATCCTTGCGCAGATGAACGGTTGAGCCAGTTTTGGAAACGTGTTGCGCCGATACGCGGGTTGTCGCTTGTGACCAGGGAACGATCATCTAGCTCGCTGCCAAAGTAGCGCGCATGCACATCGGCGATGACCTGCCGCTTGTCGCCGCGTACGGCAAGAAACTTGCGGGCAAGGTCGTCGAGCGGGAAGCGGTCAGGTCCCCCCACCTCGATAGTGCCATTCACTGGTGCGCCGACCGCGAGATCAGCGAGCACAGCCGAGACGTCATCCGCGGCAATAGGCTGGATAAGGGCAGGGGAAAGGCGAATTGTGTCGCCGTCAGCCCCAGTATTGATAATGCCTTCGATAAACTCAAAGAACTGCGTCGCGCGCAGGATGGTGTATGGAATCCTGGAGTTCTTGATCAGGGCTTCCTGGGCAACTTTCGCCCGAAAGTAGCCGTTATCCGGAAGACGATCGGTGCCCACGATCGAGAGCGCGAGGTGGTGCTCCACACCGGCCTCCGCTTCGGCGGCAAGTAGATTGCGGGTCGATGTTTCGAAGAATTCCAATACGGCCCGGTCTTCAAACGAGGGCGAATTCGTCACGTCTACGACGACCTGTGCGCCTGCAAGTGCTTCAGCCAGCCCTTGTCCGGTCAAGGTGTTTACACCGGTGCTGGGCGAAGCCGCCACAGTCTCATGACCATCAAGACGCAGCCTGTGTACAATATTTGAACCGATAAGGCCACTACCGCCAATAACCACGATTTTCATCATTTGCTCCTCTATTTATTGTCAGTGTCGATCGGCTTCATTGCCTTGATCGATGTATGCAGTATGCTTTTCATCAAAAAGTAAAACTTTGCCAAAACCTTTGGTTTTCATTGATTTTGTCGTGGATATTTGTCCAGGAGTCTGGAGCGGTAGCAGGGTTGGATGAAACGATAACTGGCAAAAAAAGTGACTAGGTCACGCGCACGCGCGTAGATTCAGAATAGGGAGCCCCTGAATGCGATTTGTGTTTGACGATTGCGTACTAGACCTGGACCGACGGGAGCTTGTCCGGAAGTCACAGGTCGTAGCCACTGCGCCCCAAGTCTTCGACCTGCTGGTCTACCTGGCCGAGAACCGCGAGCGTGTCGTCAGCAGGGACGATCTTATCAGTGCAATATGGGCCGGCCGAATCGTCTCGGAATCAACCTTGGCCAGCCACATCAATGCGGTGCGTAAAGCGGTGGGTGACAGCGGCGAGCAACAGCGGGTGATTCGAACGGTTGCCCGCAAAGGTTTTCGTTTCGTAGCCGACCTCAGGGAAGTCCAGTCATTGGATATCGGCCAGTCTTGCGTCGAGTCCCCCGCTTCGATTCAAGCCCATGCATCCACGCCGTCCATGCCGGCCAAACCCTCCATTGCTGTCTTGCCGTTTGTGAACTTGAGCGGAGAACAGGAACAAGACTACCTGGTCGACGGGGTGGTAGAGGACATCATCGCGGCGTTGTCGCAATATCGCTGGCTATTTGTCGTCGCGCGCAACTCGAGCTTTACCTACAAGGGGCAGATGGTGGACGTGAAACAAGTCGGACGCGAGTTGGGGGTTCGCTATGTGCTGGAGGGCAGCTGGCGCAACGCAAAAAATCGTGTACGCATAACGGGTCAGTTGATTGATGCGACAACCGGGGCGCATCACTGGGCCGGGCGCTTCGAAGGTGTGCTGGATGACATCTTCGAACTGCAGGACCAGATTACCGAGAGCGTGGTCGGCGCAATGGCTCCACAACTTGAGCGTGCGGAAATCGAGCGTGCCAGCCATAAACCCACCGACAGCCTCGACGCCTATGATTATTATCTGCGTGGAATGGCCTGTTTTTATCATGGAACCAGGGAGGCCATCGATCAAGCGCTGCCGTTTTATCAAAAGGCAATCGAAATCGATCCGGATTTTGCATCAGCCTACGCGATGGCGGCATGGTGTCTTTGCTGGCGTAAAATAAATGGCTGGATGACGGATCGCCCTCGTGAAGTGGCGGAAGGTGTGCGATTGGCCCGTCGGGCCGTGGAGTTGGGCAAGAACGATGCGGTTGCGCTTACCCGAAGCGGCCATGCGCTTGCCCATTTTACTGGCGATCTTCCTGGGGGGATCGCATTGCTGGACAGGGCTCTGGTACTTAATCCGAACCTCGCAACAGCGTGGTTTCTCAGCGGGTTCCTCCGGCTCTGGCACGGGGATACGGAAGCAGCCATGGAGCACCTTGCACGGGCCATGCGGTTAAGTCCGCTCGACCCGGAGCTGTACCGAATGCAAGCCGGGATGGCGACTGCGCATCTTTTCATGGAAAACTTTGACACGTCGTCGTCATGGGCAGAGAAATCGTTCCGGGATATGCCAAATTTGCTGCTGGCGGTCGCCATCCTTGCAGCAAGTCAGGCACTTGCCGGACGAATGGTCGAAGCACAGCGAACACTGAATCAATTGTCTCAGCTCGACCCTGGATTGCGTCTCTCCAACCTCACTGAATGGTTGCCGATCCAGCGTCCGGAGAACTACGCAATTTTGGCGGATGGTTTACGCAGGGCGGGGCTGGCCGAATGAAGGGGAAACTAGCCTGGATCGCCCCGCCTGAACTACACACTTTCGATCCTTGAATATTGCTTCTCGAACTCTACCGGAGACAGGTTGTTGTTGTAACCATGTCGCCGGGCGAGTTGTAAAACATCTCAATGCAATCGCACACACACAACAATAAAAAGGGGCCGAAGCCCCTTTTTGTTAACCGCACTTACTCTCCCCGCAGTTCAAGCAGGTCAAACACCCATCCATGATGATCGCGGCCTTGGTGCTGCACTTGCCGCATAGCTGGGCGCCGGGCGGGAAGCCTTCGGCATTGGTTTCGCCGCCGGATTGCACGTGTTTTTCCAGGTATTCGGCGCGCTTTTCCTCGATCAGCTTTTTCTGGTGCTGGTCGGGTTCGGGCTTTTTCAGCATGCCGATTTCCTGCAGGTGCTGTTCGACGACTTCGCCGATCTCGGCGACCAGGCTGGGGATGTATTTGCCGCCCTTCTTGAAGTAGCCGCCGTTGGGGTCGAACACGCTGTGCAGTTCTTCCACCAGGAAGGTGACGTCGCCGCCTTTGCGGAACACGGCGGACATGACGCGGGTGAGGGCGACGATCCACTGGAAGTGTTCCATGTTCTTCGAGTTGATGAAGATCTCGAAAGGGCGGCGGTGTTCTTGCGGGGTGCCTTCACCGACGACGATGTCGTTGATGGTGATGTAAAGGGCGTGTTCGGTGACCGGAGTCTTGACCTTGTAGGTGTTGCCGACGAGTTTCTCGGGGCGGCTCAGCGGCTCGCCCATTTGCACGACTTCAGCGACCTTGGCCGGTTCGGCAGGCGCGGCGGCAGCGGCTTGATCGGCTTTTTTGTCTTCTTCCGATACGACGTTGTAACCGGTGATTTTCTTCTCGATCTTGATGGCCATGGTGTTCTCCTGCGTGAATTAGACGTTATCTTAACCCACATCATATTGGAATTCCATCCCTTGGATAACACATTATGTTGTGTGTTTTGTAATTGTCGCGCAGAGGCGCCCGGAGCGCGGCAGAAACCTAATTAAAATCAATCGGTCTAGTTATTTTTACTCGGAAATCCTTGAGATTGAGGAGCGAAGATGCCGCGAGCCATATGGAAAGGCGCGATCAGTTTCGGGCTGGTGCATATTCCGGTGGAGCTCTATCCGGCGGAAAGCCGGCAAGGGCTGGACCTGGACATGCTGGACAAGCGCGATTTCGCGCCGGTGGGTTACAAGCGCTACAACAAGGAAACCGGCAAGGATATCGACTGGAACAACATCGTCAAAGGCTACGAGTATGAGAAGGGCCAGTACGTGGTGGTGACGGACGAGGACCTGAAGCGGGCCAATGTCGAGGCGACGCAAACCATCGATATCCTCTCCTTTGCCGATGCCAGCGAAATCCCCGCGATCTATTTCGAGCAGCCGTATTACCTCAAGCCGGCCCGTGGCGGCGCGAAAGTCTATGTGCTGCTGCGCGAGACGCTGAAGCGTGCCGGCAAGGTGGGCATCGCGCAGGTGGTCATCCGCACCAAGCAGCATGTGGCGGCGTTATTGCCGATGGATAACGCCATCGTGCTCAACCTGCTGCGCTATCACGACGAATTGCGCTCTCTGGACGACCTCGATCTGCCGGACGCCAAGGACAAGAAGGCCGCGGTGACGGACAAGGAAGTGAAGATGGCGCTTTCGCTGCTGGAAGACATGACCGAAGCCTGGCAGCCCGAGAAGTACCGCGATACTTACCGCGACGACGTGATGGCGCTGATCGAGAAGAAGATCGAGGCCAACCAGACGCATACGATTACCGAGCCGGAAGAGGGCGAGGCCCGCCCGCCTACCTCCGCCAAGGTGGTCGACCTGATGGAGCTGCTCAAGAAGAGTATCGGCAACAAGGATAAGAAGCCGGCGAGCGCGCCGAAAAAAACCGCCGAAGAAGAAAAACCCAAGGCGGCCAGCCATCGAAGAAAAGCGCCTGCGGCCGCAACCGCTTCCCGGGCGAAGCGGGCGAACGCCAGCCGGACTTCGCGCAAGGCTGCCTGATTCAACACGTTTAGGGGTGTCGTCATTTCGAGGAGACTCTCATGGGCCTGGAGAAATACTGGCAAAAACGCGACTTCAAGAAAACCCCCGAGCCGCGCGGCGAGGTAGTGCGCCCCGGCAAGCAGCTTTCTTATTTCATCCAGGAACATCACGCCAGCCGATTGCATTACGACTTCCGGCTGGAACTGGACGGCACGCTCAAGAGCTGGGCGGTGCCCAAGGGGCCCAGCCTGAACCCGGCCGACAAACGGCTCGCGGTACACGTCGAGGACCATCCGCTCAGCTATGGCACCTTTGAGGGCGACATTCCCAAGGGCCAGTACGGCGGCGGCCATGTGAAGCTGTGGGATCGCGGCACCTGGGAGCCGATCGGCGACCCGCGCCAGGGCTATGCGAAAGGCGACCTGAAATTCCATCTCGACGGGCGCAAGCTGCACGGCAAATGGGCGCTCGTGCGCATGGGGCGGCAGGAAGGCAAGCAGGAAAACTGGCTGCTGATCAAGGAAAACGACGACGAAGCGCGCCAGGGTGACGAGGCGCATATCACCATCACGCGGCCGGAGAGCGTCGCCGACCAGCCGAAAGGCAGCAAGAAGAAAACCAGCGAAACGCGCTCCGGCACGGACAAGAAAACCGCCAAGCGCACGGCGCGCAACATCCGCGCCCGCGACATCGTCGGGGCGGTGTCTTCCGTGATGCCCGAGATGATCAGCCCGCAGCTCGCCACCTTGTCCGAGCATGCGCCGAGCGGCGACGATTGGCTGTCGGAAGTCAAATTCGACGGCTATCGTGCCGTATCCCGCATCGAGGATGGCGAAGCCAGGATCTACACCCGCGCTGGCAACGACTGGACGGGCAAATGGAAAGCCATCGCCGAGGCGCTGGGCGACCTGCCGGTGGAAAACGCCTGGCTGGACGGCGAGGTGGTGGCGATCGAAGGCGACGGCAAGATCAGCTTCCAGGCCCTGCAGAACATGATGCGCGAAGGCAAGAACGCGCAGCTCGCCTATTACGTGTTCGACCTGATGTACCTCAACGGCTTCGATCTGACGGCCGTGCCGCTGATCGAAAGAAAACGCCTGCTGAAGGAAGTGATGGACCATGTGCCCGAGGGTGGGCCTTTGATATTCAGCGATCACATAACTGGCGGCGCGCAGGACGTATTCGAACACGCCTGCATGCATGGCATGGAAGGCATCGTGGTCAAGCGCGCCGATGGTGCTTACCTGCAATCGCGGGGTCGCTCCTGGCTCAAGGTGAAATGCATGCAGCGCCAGGAATTCGTCGTGGCCGGATACACCGACCCAGCCGGCTCGCGTGAGGAATTCGGCGCGCTGCTGGTGGGCGTATATGACGATCAGCAGCGCCTGCAATATTGCGGCAAGGTAGGCACCGGTTTCGGCGGCGGACTGCTGCGCGACATCGCCAGGAAATTCAAGGCGCTCGAGCAGGATAAGCCGGCATTTCATAACCCGCCTGTCGGTAGCGAAGCGCGGGGCGCCCATTGGCTGAAGCCGGAGCTGGTGGCCGAGGTGAATTTTGCGCAATGGACCAATGCGGGAAATATCCGCCATGCTTCCTTTATCGGATTGCGTGCTGACAAACCGGCGCGCGAAATCATGCGCGAACGGGCGCTGAGCAATAAGGAGTTGGCGAAAACCGAACAGGAGGTCGCGGCCAAGCCCAAGACGAAAGGCAAGGCCGGCCGCGCCAACATCGCCGGCATCGAGATTTCGCATCCGGACAAGATCCTTTTCCCGCGCGTGGGTGTTACCAAGCTGGCGCTCGCGGAATATTACGAGTCCGTAGGGGACTGGATATTGCCGCACCTGCAGGATCGACCGCTCACGCTGGTGCGCTGCCCGCAGGGCGACGGGCACAAGTGCTTTTTCCAGAAGCACGTCAATGAAACGGTGACGGAAGCCATCGAGCGTGTGGAAGTGCCGGAAGAGAAGGGTACCGATATCTACATGATGGCCAACAGCCTTGCGGCGGTGGTCGGGCTGGTGCAGATGGGCGTGCTGGAGCTGCACACCTGGGGTTCGAAGGAAGGGAACCTGACCAAGCCTGACCGCATGATCTTCGACCTCGACCCGGCCGAAGGGCTGGGTTGGGAAGCCGTGGTCGAAGGCGCGAAACTGGTGCGCGGCCTGCTGGATGAAATCGGCTTGCGCAGCTTCCTCAAGACCACCGGCGGCAAGGGTCTGCATATCGTCGTGCCGCTGAAACCGGAACGCACATGGGATGAGGTCAAGCCTTTCTCGAAGGCGATCGCCGAGCATCTGGCGCACACGCTGCCCGACCGCTATACCTCCAACATGGCGAAAAACAAGCGCGGCGGGAAGATATTCATCGATTATTTGCGCAATGGGCAGGGCGCGACGGCGGTGGCTGCGTTTTCTACGCGCGCCAAGCCGGAGGCCACGGTGTCGGTGCCGATTTTCTGGGAAGAGTTGGACGAAGGCGTGCGTGCCGATACCTTTACCGTGCGCAATCTACAGCAGCGATTGAGTAAATTGAAAGACGATCCGTGGAAAGATTATTGGAAGCTGAGGCAGGAAATCACCGATGAAATGCTGAATTTGTTCGATAAAAGGTAACGCAATTTAGATACAAAGGTGTATCTTTATTTGTGGTTCGCGGAATTAAGTGAAGGTGGTCATGAAAAAGGCAGGCTTTTATGCATTATGACTATTAATCGCTTGTTTTGCATTCTAATTGCAGCCAACGACGGCTAAGTTTCGCCCGACGGCTGCTTTTTTTGGGGCCAAATAAAAACAAGGGTAACTATGCCGCGTGCTTCAAAGCAACCTGCTGCCAAGTCGTTCAAGTTCGATCCTCATGCGCTGGCGAATGAGGAGTTGCTCTATGTTTACCGCGGACGTAGCAACGCCCTTCTTGTGGCAGGACTGAGCGGGGCCGTCATGGCTCTCGTGCTGGCTTGGGGCCTCAAGTCCTTTCTGGCGCTAGCGTGGTTTCCGGGCATGTTGCTGGCATATGGCTGGCATTGGGCCATCGGACGAGCCGACAAGGCGACCGGCAGCATTACCACTCCCCTCTCCGATATCAAATCGCATATTGCCGCAGCCGGGCTGGCCGGAGCTGGCTGGGGTAGTGCAGCCTTTGCGCTCCCGTGGCTAAATCCTTCTGCACAAGCGACGATTATCGTGCTGCTGGTCATTGCGGTCATTACCTCCCTGCCGCGCCTGGTGGTCTTCCTGCCCATCTTCTATGCATACACAGCCGGCGTGCTGGTGCCGCTGATCCTGGTGCTGCCTTTCCTGGCGACCGATACGCTGGTGCTGGGCAGTATCGTGCTGCTGGTGACCGGCCTGACACTGGCGTTATCGGCACGCGAAATCCGTGAGTTGCTGGTGCAAATACTGCTGAAGCAGATCAATTTCGAGCAGGTTTCCTGGGAGGATCGCCTGACCGGCCTGGGCAACCGCCGGCACTTCGACGACAAACTGGACGCAGGCTGGCGTCAGGCGGCCCGGCAAGGCGTGCCTTTGTCCCTGATTATCCTCGACGTCGATATGTTCAAGAAATTCAACGACAAATATGGCCATCCGGCAGGCGACGAATGCCTGAAGAAGGTGGCCGCTGCCTTGGACGGGTGCGTGAAGCGGGCAGGCGATTCGGTCGCTCGTTATGGCGGCGAGGAGTTCGGCGTAGTCATGGTTCACATGCCCATGGGCGACGCTAAAAGCATGGGTGAGCGCATGCGCCTTGCGGTGATGAATATCGCCCTCGAACATGAGCTTTCGCCTTACGGCGTAGTGACCATTTCGATAGGCGGCGCGACGATCATTCCGTCGACGAGTTCGACGCCGCAGGAGCTGATCAAGCAGGCGGACGAGGCACTTTATCGGGCCAAGGAAAGCGGGCGTAACACAGTTGAATGGAACATGCTTGCATGATCGCTTTGCGCGCCCATGTCCCGATTTGCCCGAATTACGAATATTCCTAATTTAAACAAGCAATAAAATGGCTTGTTACGTGAGATTGGATTGATATATATTGGAACCGCATCCGTTTAAAAGGCGCGGTATTAATAATAAAAAACAATCGCGTACGTTATTTGAAGCCTATGTATTATTTTGTGGAGATGATGACATGGCAATATTTTCAAAGATACGTTTTACTGATTTTCTTCGCGATGAAGAGGGGGCAAGCGCAATCGAGTATGCCTTGATTGCGGCGATGGTCGCCATTGCGCTGGTGGCTTTCGTGGATCCTATCAATGCCGCCGTGACCGCGATCTTCACTGACATCCAAACAGCGCTTACCTAAATCCCATTTAGCGTTGCGCATGTGGGCGACGGAATGGCTGGTTCTTGCATGGAGCTTGGGTGTGCTGGTGAGCGATCTTACCCTGCACCGCATTCCCAATTTATTCAGCATCCTCGCTGGCGTAGCCGCGTTGGTAGCGCTTGGCTTCACCGGAGAGTCGCCTCTTGACGCAAGTTGGCAATCAATGCTGATTGGAGTCGTGCTCGCAGTTGCGCTGACGTTGCCGGGATATTTCGCCCGATGGTTGGGGGCGGGAGACGTCAAGATTTTTATCGCAATTGCGTTATTGGGCGGCTGGGAAATTTCGCTGATTAGCTTTGTCATGGGTGCCATGCTGGGAGCATTGGTCGCGCTTGTGCTCATTGTGGCTCGCTACTCAGGCTACCAGGCGAGCGAGCGTCGCTGGATACCTTTTGGCGCGGCATTGGCGCTTGGATTGATGGTGGCTGTTTGGAGCAAGGCATGAGACGGTCGCAATTGATGCGGTGGGCCGATAGGCAAGGGGGCGCGGCTGCCATCGAGTTCGGATTGCTGTTCATTCTGTTCTTCGTGGTGTTCTACGCGCTGGTGAGCTACGCAATGGCGATGCTGTTGCAGGAATCCTTTCAGCATGCGGCCGAAGAAGGAGCGCGCTCTGCAATTGCCGTGGACAACCTGGCCTTTGCCAGCAATGGCGCCTATCAGACCAGTGTGGAATCTCAGGCGCGTACAACGGTCGGCAACAGCCTGTCGTGGCTTCCGGCGGGAATCAAGACGCAAGTGCTGGGAACGGGGAATGGCAACGTACAGCTGTCATGGGGCGGCAGCAACAGCCTGACCGTGACGGTAATTTACGCGGGTTATACCGCCAACCCCCTCATGCCCGTCCTTACGTTTCCGGGCATAGGCCAGGTGCCGCGGCTGCCTAACGACCTAGTTGGACGGGCAGTTATCCAGTTGGACTAAGAGCAATGAAAAAAATGGAGCGTCTATGAACAGTACTCTGTTGCGTTTCCTGGCTGTGGTCCTGGCATTGGGAGCAATAGCTACTGCTGCCATTGGCTACCGCCTCAGCACCAAGCAAGCGCCTGTGGCTCCACCTCCGCCTCCTGCCACTTATCCTCAAGCAGTCGCTGCCCGCGATATACCTGCCGGTCAGCTCCTGACAGCTCAGGACGTGCGCCTCGAATCGCTCTCCCAACGAGACGCACACGGTTACGAAACGGTCGGCAAGGTGGTGGGCAAGTTGACACTCGAGCCTATCCCTGCAGGGACCCCCCTGCTCTCGCGCCACTTTCCACGCCTTGGTCAGGTTGCACAGGCGCTTAAGCCCGGCGAGCGCGGCATAGCGGTCAAGGTGAGCGAAGTTGTCGGGGTCGGCGGATTCGTGTCACCGGGCGATCATGTGGATGTTTTGTACTACATGCGTGGCAACAAGGAAACCGGCGATGTCAGTTCGTCGCAGGTAATACTGCGGGATGTGCGCGTGCTCGCATTCGGGGAAGAAGTAGAGGAAAACGAATCCAAGCCGAACGCATTGCAAAAAATGGCCGGTGAAGATAATGCTGTCAACAAGACCGAAGCTCCAAAGCCGAACAGCGAAAAGGGTAAGTCCAGCCGGTCTGCAGTGCTTGCTGTCCAGGAAAAAGACGTCTCCCGCCTGATGCTGGCTGAAAGCGCCGGGCAAATCCGTCTTGCGCTACGCGGCGCAGAACCGCCGCAAACAGGACTGCATGAGGAGGACGCAGCGCGGTATTTGCGGCTGGCCGAGCTGTCTGCCCCGGCTGCAGCGCGTCCGGTAACGACGGTCAATAACGTCGCACAAGGGGCTGCCACGAAAAAAACCGGCGGGCAACCGGCCAGAAAGAAATCGGCGCCAGCAAATACATCAAGTGTAACCGTACATCGCGGAGATCAAGTGGAAGTGGTCACCGTCCGGAACTGAGGGCAGGCATTCAGGGGGATAGCATGACGTTCAAGCAGGGGTTGTTCTGCATCGCTTTGCTGCTGGTGGCGATGCCGGCAGTGTCCGAGCCATCCGAAACGCTTGCGCTGGAAGCGGGACGGCAGGAAGTTTATACCCATCCGCAGGCAATCAAGCGGGTTGCTGTCAGTGATCCTGCTGTGATTGGGCTCAATGTGCTTACAGCCCGTAATCTGCTGCTGACTGCAAAAAAGATCGGCACTACCGATGTGTCAGTCTGGGAAAATGAACAGGATGTACGCCCTGCGCGAGTGATCAAAGTAACAGTAAATGCTGCCGTGGATGGCGAGCGCCAGAAGCTGGAGATTTCGGGAGCGACACCATTAACGGTTGTACCCGCTGGCAATGAAGTTGCGTTAACAGGTCCAGCTGGATCACTGGAAAAACATGCATTAGCGCAGCAGGCCTTGAACTCCGAGGCGAAGGGACCGCTGGATACCAGCGTTACGTCGTTCGACAATCAGGTGCAAATCGATATCAAGATTGTCGAAGTCAGCCGTCAGAACCTGATGCGAGCGGGCTTCTTTTTCGGCAAGAACGAGGGTAATACAAGCCTTTCCGTCGGCGCTCCTGGATCGCAGTCCGGAGTACGTTATGGCGAACCCGGCGAGTTCAACCGCGTATTTTCAGGAGGGCCGGGCTACACCTTGGATAGCGGTGCCGGATTTTTGCCTATTCTGGACGCGTTTAATCTTATTCTGGGCAATCCCGGCTCCGGGCTGCTTGGTACTTTGAGTGTGCTTGAAGCCAACGGTTTCGCCTATACCCTGGCCGAACCCAGCCTCACTGCGATCTCCGGTCAAAGCGCGACCTTCCTCGCCGGCGGTGAGTTTCCGATTCCCATCCGCAGCGGTTCGGGCGGCGATAGCTCCGTGACCGTGCATTACAAGGAATACGGCGTGCGCCTGATGCTGTCACCGACCGTGCTGGACAGCAATCGCATCTTCCTCAAGGTATCGCCGGAAGTCAGCGAGCTGGATTTCACCAATGCAGTTCAAAGTGGCGGTGTTGCGGTGCCCGGTTTGCGCGTCAGGCGCACCGATACCAGCGTATCGCTGGGTAACGGCGAGAGCTTTGTGATCAGCGGCCTTGTCAGCCGAAATACTTTGAGCAATGTCGACAAATTCCCTTGGCTTGGAGATTTGCCGGTCATCGGCGCATTTTTCCGCTCGACCCGTTTCGACCGCGAGGACAAGGAACTGCTGATGGTTGTTACCCCGCATCTGGTCCGGCCCATTGCACGCAATACGCCGCTTCCATCCTTGCCAGGTGCAGATGTGCGCGATTACAAGCCTACCTTCAGCGAAATGTTTTTTCAGACCAACCCCGCTCCCGGCACCGGGACCGGAATGTCGCGATAAGAGGCCGTCATGAGCGAACGCAACAGTTACATAGCCCTGACCCATACCCCGGACTGCCAGCAGTGGTTGACGCATGCGCTGGCCGAAGCAGGCGAACTGATTGCGGCAGATACGCCGTCGATCGAACGCATCCTGCAGCTGTCCGACGCCATCGGGGCCTCGGCGATTTTCGTGCAGCTGACGGCGGCGAACTATCGGCAGGAAACGTTATTGATCGAAGGTCTGCTTGCTGCCAAGCCTTTCCTGCCCGTATTGGTCGTGTCCGATACGATAGACCAGGATTTGCTGCTGGCCTCGATGCGGGTCGGTGCCCGCGATTTCATAAAGATCGGCACGCGGCCCACTGATGTGGTGGGGACGGTGAAGCGTCTTGCACCCAAGGATGCCAGCGTGATGACCGCCCAGTCGGAAACGGGAGGGCGCATCACCACTGTTGTCAGCGCCCGGCCCGGCAGCGACGCGCCGATGTTCGCCTTGCACCTGGCATTAGCCATCCAGGAGTCCGAGCCAACGCTGCTGCTCGACCTCGGCGCGCCGCATGGCGATGCAATGCTCTACCTCGGGCTGACAGCGTCCTACAGTTTCATCGATGCCGTGCGCAGTTTGCGCCGTATCGATGCCACGCTGATCCAGACCGGCTTCGGGCGGCACAAGAGCGGATTGTCGGTGCTGTCGATGCCAGAAGAGCCCTGGACCGGCACCCAATTCACCTCGGCTGACGTATACGTGCTGTTGCGGACGCTGCGACGCTATTTCTCCCATATCGTCATCAATCTCGGCGGCATGGCACGTTCTGATTTCCTGATGCTGCTGCTGACCAACGCCGATAGGCAAATCATGCTGATCGAGCAGAGCGTGCCGAGCTGCCGGCAGAACCTGCAGCTTCTAAAGCACATGCGCGAGGAAAAGGTCAATCTGGAAAATACCGGCCTGGTGGTGGACCGTTACCTGTCGCGCATGCCGCCGGATGCGGAAAGCATTGCGCAATCCTTCGGCCTGCCGCTACTGGGTACGCTCGCTCCATCCGGCATGGCGCGGTTGGCGACGATGAATTCGGGCGAGAGCATGTTTGTTCTGTCGCCTAACGATCCCTACGTAGGCAGCGTGCGCAAGCTGGCTCAGCAGGTCATGGGCGCGCAGGCATTGCATGCCGATCAGCCTGGCTTGGTGAAACGCCTGATGTCTGCCGTGACATCAGGCAAGGCGAAGGCGACTGCATAATGGACATCAAGCTCTATGGTTATGATTTCGGCCTGAAGCACGCCGAGGATTATCAGGAGCTCAAGTTCTTGCTTCACCGTTTCCTGATCGGTGAAATCGAGCGTGATCGCATTGCATTGTTCGAAATCCCGCGCACGGAAGTCGCGGACTATGTGCGCGGCAAGGTCAACCAGTACATCGCCGAGAAGCACTTGCCAGTAAGCGGCTACGATCTCGAAAACCTGAGCGAAGACATGGTGGACGAGCTGGCGGGCTACGGCCCACTGGAAACCTTGATCAAGGACGAGCGCGTCAACGATATCCTGGTCAATGGCGCGAAGCAGATCTTCGTCGAGCGCGAAGGGCGGCTGGAATCGACCTCGTTGCGCTTCATCGACGACGAGCACGTGTTGCGTGTCATCCGCCGCATCCTCGCACATCTCGGTAGGCGTATCGATGAGTCCAGCCCCATGGTGGACGCCCGCCTGCCGGACGGGAGCCGGGTCAATGCCATTATTCCGCCGCTGGCGCTCAATGGCCCGTGTCTTTCCATCCGCAAATTTCGCAAGGACCCGTTGCTGGCGCAAGACCTGATACAGCTCGGCTCTTTCGATGTCGACATGCTGGGCTTCCTGACTGCCGCCGTCGATAAACGCTGCAACATCATCGTTAGCGGCGGCACGGGCGCCGGTAAGACTACATTGCTGAATGTATTGAGCCGGTCCATTCCACCTACGGAGCGTATCGTCACGATAGAAGATGCCGCCGAGCTGCAACTCGACCACGAGCATGTGGTGCGGCTGGAAACTCGCCCGCCCAATATCGACGGTGCGGGTGAAGTGACCGCGCGCGACCTCGTGCGCAACTCGCTGCGTATGCGGCCCGACCGCATCATCCTGGGCGAAGTGCGCGGCAAGGAAGTGATGGACGTTTTGCAGGCGATGAATACCGGCCACGATGGTTGCATGAGCACGGTTCACGCGAACAATCCTTCCGATGCAATGTTGCGGCTGGAAATGCTGGCCGGCTTGGCCGGTTTCCAGGGCTCCGAAGGCACATTGAGACAGATGATAGCCGCAGCGGTGGAGCTGGTGATCCAGATCAGCCGCATGCCCAACGGGCAGCGCCGCGTGGTTTCTATCACCGAAATTACGGGCGTGCGCGACAATCAGTTCGTACTCAACGAGTTGTACGCTTTCGATACCGATGCCGGCCGCTTCAAGCGCGAGAATGTCACCCCCTGCAATCCCAAGCTGCGCGATTTGAACACGTCGAAGAAGTGGTCATGACAGGCTGGTTTCTCATAGGAGGCGGGTTGATGCTGCTGGGTTTGGCCGTCTGGGTATATGGCTCCGGCAGCCACGCGCGCTTCCGCGAGAAGGTCGCGGTACATTTCACGCAGGTACTGCCGCGCGGTTCAACGATTTCCGGCATCCCTCCCGGCAAGCAGGAAACGATGTGGCACCGGTGGCGGGTCAAGGGTTCTATTTATGCCGGCTTCGAGCTGGAAGACTGGCATTTCATCGCCATCCCCGCGATGTTTCTGCTTTTCGGGCTGATCGGCTGGCTGTGGCTGCGCTGGGCCGGGGCTATCCTTCTGTTCAGCGGAGCTGTTCTGATCATCGGCTTCCTGTTCCCTTACCTTCGCCTGAGGCGGCGGCAGGCACAAATCACTGCGCAAGTGCCGATGTTCATCGATCAGTTATTGCGCAGCCTGGGCACCGGCCGAAGTATCGAGGGCGCGATCCGCTTGGCGACCGATGAAGCCAAACCGCCGTTGCGCAATATTCTCGACCGGGTGGTGCGGGCAACGGAGCTGGGTGCCGACATGCCCGAGACGCTAAGCGACGCCGCCAGGCTGCATGGCCTGCGCGAACTGAGCCTGATCGCGCTTGCAATGCGCATCAGCAACAGCTACGGCAGCAGCCCCAAGGAAATGCTGCAAAGCGTGGTGCAGATGATCCGCCAGCGCGAACTTGCGCAGCGCGAGCTGGCTGCGATGACGGGCGAAACGCGTATTTCCGCATGGGTACTGTCATTGACGCCCATTTCTCTCGCAGCTTACATGGTGGTCATGAACCCCAATTATTTGGACCTCATGCTGCAAAGTCCTTCGGGAAAGACGCTGCTGATCGCCGCTCTCGGATTCCAGGTGACCGGCGTGCTCATCCTGTGGCGGATGTTGAGAAGCGTATGAATATCTGGCTGTGGATTGCCGTCATCCTGATGCTCAGCACCGCTGTGCTGCTGTTCAGTACCACCCAGCGCGACCGCCCGCCTCCTGGCGTGCATCGACGTTTTGCAGAGGCTCTTCGCGGCGATGGAGCCAACGTCTCTCATTTTTTCCGCTTCGACAAGCCGGATGCCAACACGCGTTTGCTGCGACTGCTGGAAAAATTCTCCAGCAGCGAGATCGAGGAGATGCAACGCCTGTTGATCCAGGCCGGCTGGGGCAATACGAACACGCGCTTTTATTTCCTTGTGGCCGGTTGGCTGTTGCCCTTTGTGTTGGCGGGAGCGATGGGCCTTTACTCGATCATCGACGGCGCACAGTTGACCGATCTCCTGCTTCACGTGGTTTTTGTATTTGCCTTCTTTTTTATCGGGTTGCGCCGATTACTGCGCTGGCGAGCCTACCAGCGGCGTCAAGCGATCCGGAAGGAGATTCCCGCCTTCCTGCATCTGTTGCGGATGCTGTTTGATGCCGGGCTGTCGTTCGAGCATACCTTGCAGGTCATCGGGCAGCAGGGCAATGTCCTGATCCCGCATCTCGCCCAGCAACTGGAAGCGGTACTGAAGCGTATCCAGGCCGGACAGGAACGCGGCGATGCGCTTGCCGAAATGGCGGAACCGCTCGACGTACCCGAGCTGAACGACACGATCGGCATGCTGAAACAGGTCACGCGCTACGGCGGCAATATCCGGAATTCATTGAATGAATACACAAAGCTCGTCGAAGAGCGCCAGGTATCCGAACTGCGCGAATACGTCAGCAAGCTATCGGCCAAGATGACGGTGGTAATGGTGCTGTTTTTGTTCCCCGCACTCATGATCTTCCTGGCCGGCCCCGGCTTCGTCGGTTTGGCGCGCGCGCTGAAAGGACTGTGACATGAAACGATTTCTCTGCCTGATGTTTGCTGCTTCTTGCATTTCTGGCCCGGTCTGGGCTGCGCCGGAGACAAGCTCCTCTGCGTCAGGAGACAAGTCGCTATGGAGCAATGAGAAGAACGCCTGCCGTGAATTACCCGCGGCCGCTTCAACCCGACTTGGCCTGATTCGCCAAATGCTGTCCGCCGGCAAACCGCACGCCGCAATTGCCTACCTTGACGCAGCCAAGCTCGATGTTCCGCAAGCGCAGCTGCTGCGAGCAGATGGCCTGCGGCAGACCGGCCGCGAAGCCGAGGCCGACCGGATTTATCGCCAGCTACTGAAAACTTGTGTTGCCGGTTATGCATATCAAGGGTTAGGTCTTAGTGCGGGTAATGCCGGGAAGTGGAGCGAGGCGGCTAGTCACCTGAAGGCAGCCTGCGCGGCACAACCCATCGATGCGGCAGTACGTAACGATTACGGCTTTGCACTAATGCAGGCAGGGGACAGCAATACGGCATTGCATGAGTTTCTGACGGCAATTGAGCTGGCCCCCAACCAACGCCGGCCTGCGCACAATCTCCTGCTGCTGTTGTCGCGGACCGGCGAGGACGACAAGGCCGCTGCCTTCGCCAAACAAGTGGGTATTTCGGCCGATGAGCTGGAGGGAATCCGGAAGATGGCGACGCAGCCGGTGCCCAGTGCGGCAGGGCCGGTTACCGGGATGACGGGTCCCCAGGCGGTGGCGGTACCAGAAGATACTATTCGAAACGAAACGGGAGCGAGCGATGAAAAGGACACTTCTCAGGCTGGCGGTGTTGTGGCTGGCCATAACGACGGCGCACGCTGAAGAGCCGGCTGCCAAGCAACCGGCGGAAGCGGAGCCGGCCGTGCATGCCTGGCTGGAGATGCAACGTTCTGGCGATGCTGCCTCGCCGCAAGCGCAGCCTTTGTCCGGCCCTGTAATGGATCGCGTGCATCTACGCTACCTGAAGGGCTTTGAATACCAACAACCGATGTATTTCAAACATGACGAGAGCACATCCTCCGGCCAATAGCCTCGTTCGCCAGCGGGGCGCCATCGGCATATTGGGGACGGTGACGCTGATGCTGGCTGTGCTGTTTACCGCCCTGGTGGTGGATAGCGGCCGCCTATGGATGCAGAAGCGGCATCTGCAGACAGTGGCGGATATCGCATCGATCCAGGCAGCGCGGAATATCGGCTGCGGCGTGACGCTAAGCAACGTCACGCAGGCGGCTCAGCTGGCGGCAGCGGCCAACGGTTATACCGACAATCTCGCAAACAGCCCCAACGTCGTGGAACTGGTGAACGTCACCACCAATGCGAGCGGCATACGCCAGTACAGCGCCGGCGGGAGCGAAGCCGTGCGCGTGTATGCAACGCGTGTTGTGCCTGCCAGCCTGGTGGTCGGCGGTCTTTTCGGCAACACCATCACGCTTAATGCCGAGGCGGTTTCCCGCGCTGATCCGGCGATTGCGGCGTTCAGTGCAGGTAGTTTTGCTGCCAGTATCGATACAGAGGATTCGGTGCTGCTCAATGGTTTGCTGGGCGGTATGCTGGGTAGTTCGCTGGACCTGGATTTGATCTCCTATCAGGGTATTGCCGCTGCCGATATTACGTTGAATGATTTGCTGGAGGCGAGCGGGCAGGTAGGCGGGCTGGACAGCTTGCTGAATAGTCAAATGAGCGTGGGTGATATGGCTAGCCTGGCCGCAACCGCCATGTCCAATTCGGGTACTGCCAGTGCGAGCGCGATTGCCGGAATGCAGGAAATCGCCGCTGCTGGAGTCGGCGGCACCGCTGTGGCATTGGGTGACATATTGAATGTCACCACGCCTGATCCGGAGGCGGCAGGCAGGGTGGGTATCAATGCGCTATCTCTAATCACCACGACGGCGATGATCGCGAACGGCAGCAATGCGATTTCGATGCCGTTGAGCGTCAACATCCCAGGCCTTTCTGTTTCCTCGCAGGTTAATATTATCCAGCCACCGCAAATTGCAATTGGTCCAGCTGGCGATAACAGTGGGAATATATGCACCACGCTTACCACGGCGCAAGTCGATGCTGTGGCAGTCGTAACCAGCTCGCTTCCAGTGGCTAAAATCGATCTGGCTTTGCATGCGCAGGTTGCGCAAGGTAGTGCCGGGCTGGGAGCCATTAGCAGTAGTGGCGGTCAAACGACTGCCACGATTTTGGCCAGCCCTGGAATTGCAAGTCTCACTCTGACCAACGCTGCCGGTACTGGCCCTGCCCGGATTTCTACCCTGCTCAATGCACCGATTGCGGATGTTACGCTTAACTTGCCGGTGCAAGCCGCATCCCCGCAATCGCTGGTATTCAATGTTGACCATCCGGTTGTGGATCATCTTCCTCAAACGCAAACCGTGTCCAGTTCGGTCGGCGACAGTCTGGAGGATGCACTGAGCGGTGGGGTAATTAATGTTTCTCCATTAGGTTTGGGAAATACTATTCTTGCTCCGACGGTTAATACCGTTGCCACAACCATCATATCGCCCTTGCTTGGCGAAATCGGCCGCGTACTTCTCGACCCTTTGCTGGAAATGCTCGGTATCAAGGTAGGCGGCATGGACGTGACGCTTGAGGGCGTGCAGATACGACAAGCAGAGCCACTAATGATTTAACGATGATGGCAATAAAAAAGCCGGGAAGTGATTCCCGGCTTTTTTACGATTACCGGCCTATCAGAATTTGCCGTAATAGCCTTCCTTCAATGCATCATACAAATTGGCGGCGCTGTGGATTTCGCCGTCGTACTCGATTTCCTCGTTGCCCTTGACCTCGATTACTGTGCCGTCTTCCAGCGTGAACTTGTAGACCGTGTTTTCCAGATCCTTCTCGGTCACCAGCACGCCCTGGAACGCTTCCGGGTTGAAGCGGAAAGTGGTGCAGCCCTTCAGGCCTTTTTCGTAGGCGTAGAAGTAGATGTCCTTGAAGTCTTCGTACGGATAGTCGGTCGGTACGTTGATGGTCTTGGAGATCGAGCTGTCGATCCACTTCTGCGCGGCAGCTTGGATGTCCACGTGGGCTTTGGCAGGAATCGTCGAAGAATCCACGAAGTATTCCGGCAGTTTTTCGTCTTCCTTGTCGGAGAACGGCATCGCCTGCGGATTCACCAGCTCGCGGTAGGCCAGCAGTTCATAGGACCACACGTCGACCTTTTCCTTGGACTTCTTGCCTTCGCGGATCACGTTGCGGCTGTAGTGGTGCGCGAAGGAGGGCTCGATGCCGTTGCTGGCGTTGTTGCCCAGCGAGAGGGAAATCGTGCCGGTCGGTGCAATCGAGCTGTGGTGGGTGAAGCGAACGCCCTTGGTGGAGATTTCGTTGCGCAGCGATTCCGGGAACTGCTGCATGTAGCGGCTGTACTTGCCGAGCAGTATCTTGCCCTTGACCTTCTGGCCCAGTTTGATGCCGTCCTTGGCCATTTCCGGACGCTTGGCCAGCATGTCGGCAGTGACTTCGAACTCTTCGTCCATGATGGGCGCCGGTCCTTTTTCCTCGGCCAGCAGTACGCCAACTTCCCAGCCCACTTCGGCCATGGTGCGCGTGACTTCCTCGGTGAACTTGAGCGAATCAGCGGAACCGTAAGGCATTTTCAGCATGGTCAGCGTGGAACCGAGGCCGAGGTAACCCATGCCGTGCCGGCGCTTGCGCGCGATTTCCTGGCGCTGCTGCTCCAGCGGTAGCCCGTTCACTTCCACCACGTTGTCCAGCATGCGGGTGAATGTCGCGACCACTTCGCGGTATTCGTCCCAGTCGAAGTGCGCATTGTCGGTGAACGGATCGCGCACGAACTTGGTCAGGTTGACCGAGCCCAGCAGGCAGGCGCCGTACGGCGGCAGCGGCTGTTCGCCGCACGGGTTGGTCGCGCGGATGTTCTCGCAGAACCAGTTGTTGTTCATCTCGTTGACCTTGTCGATCAGGATGAAGCCCGGCTCGGCGAAGTCGTAAGTGGAGGACATGATGACGTCCCACAGGCGCTGCGCCTTGATGGTCTTGTACACGCGGCAGGCCACCTTGCCGTCCGACTTGCGGGTCAGGTACTTGTTCTTCACCGGCCATTCGCGCCACACCACTTGCGACACATCGTCCAGCTTGAGGCCGTCGGCCTTGGCTTCCTTTTCGGTGACAGGGAAGGCCAGCTTCCATTCGGCGTCGGCCTTCACCGCTTCCATGAATTCGGCGGTGATCAGCGTGGACAGGTTGAACTGGCGCAAGCGACCGGCCTCGCGCTTGGCCTTGATGAAGTCGGCCACGTCCGGATGCGAGATGTCGAAAGTCGCCATTTGCGCGCCGCGGCGTCCGCCGGCGGACGATACCGTGAAGCACATCTTGTCGTAGATATCCATGAAGGACAGCGGGCCGGAGGTATAGGCGCCGGCGCCGGCGACGAATGCGCCTTTCGGGCGCAGCGTGGAGAATTCGTAGCCAATGCCGCAACCCGCTTTCAGTGTCAGGCCCGCTTCATGTACTTTTTCCAGGATGCCGTCCATCGAATCCTCGACGATGCCGGACACGGTGCAGTTGATCGTGCTGGTGGCGGGCTTGTGCTCCTGCGCGCCGGCGTTGGACGTGATGCGACCGGCGGGAATCGCACCGCGGCGCAGCGCCCACAGGAACTTGTCGAACCACAACGCCTTTTTCTCTTCGGTAGACTCGGCTTCAGATAGTGCGCGCGCCACGCGGCGATAGGTGTCGTCCATGTCCTGGTCCAGGATTTCGCCCTGTTTGGTCTTGAGACGATACTTCTTGTCCCAGATGTCCAGCGATACCGGTTGCATGGGAACCTCGCGATCGGCTTCTTGAGCCGTTTTCACTACCTTGAGCATGGTTGGATTACCTCCTGATTATTTTTGTGCCTGAAAGCCAGAAAAATTGCTGAAAAAATGACACCAGAGGCCGCCGAAGCGTTGTTATGCGCCTTGGCCCACGTTCGTCAGGATTTTTCTATAAGCAACTTCTAACACTACATATTGTGTTTCGAATTGAAGTTTCCCCCCTTTGATTGTGTCCGTCAAGAAGCATCCACAAAATTTTCTGGTTGACTTTCATGCTGCCCGATTGGTAGGGCAAGAGGCAGGCGTGAGCCCTTGCTAACTTGAATTGCGAGTCCTCCGAACATGCTTGAAACAGTTAGTCGAAGCTGCAATTCGCAGATGATTTGTCTGTTCTTGAATGGTCTTGTGACGACGGGAAGATAAAACATCGCCTATCCATGAGAAAATCGCCGTCATGCCTCGCTGGACATATACCCTGCTGCTTTTCCTGTTGCTGCCTTTGGCTCTGCTGAAGCTGGTATGGCGTGCTTTCAGGCAGCCCGAATATTTGCGTCACGTACCGGAACGCTTCGGTTTTTACCGGATGCCGCCGCCGTCGTCGCCTATACTTTGGATTCATGCCGTCTCCGTCGGCGAAACCCGCGCCACTGCGCCACTGGTATCGCTGCTGCGTCAGCGCTATCCGCAACATCGCATTCTGATGACGCATACCACGCCGACCGGACGCGCTGCAGGCGAGCAGCTATATGGCGACGATCTGCTGCGCTGTTATCTCCCTTACGACCTGCCTGGCGCGATGAGGCGTTTCCTGCAGCATTTCCAGCCGGAAGCGGGGCTGCTGATGGAAACCGAGCTCTGGTTCAATCTCATCTCCGCTTGCGAGCAGCGCCGTATCCCGCTTCTGCTGGTCAACGCGCGCCTTTCCGAGAGATCGGCGCGAGGGTATGCGAGGCTGGGCAATCTGGTTAATGAGGGGTTGCGCAAATTGACTGCGATTGCCGCGCAGACCGAAGCCGATGCGCAGCGCCTGCGTGCATTGGGAGCGGGTGCGGTATCAGTCACGGGGAATCTCAAATTCGACGTCGATCCGCCTACCGCCGCCCAGGCTCAGGGCGAGGTTCTGCGGTTATGGCTGGGGCCTGACCGCCCGGTATTCCTTGCTGCCAGTACGAGGGATGGTGAAGAGGCTCTGGTACTGGATGCCGTGGCCGCGGCTCAGGTACCCGGCATGCTGACGGTGATCGTACCGCGGCATCCGCAGCGCTTCGATGAAGTCGCAAGGCTGCTGGAAAAGCGAGGCCTGGCTTTTGTGCGGCGTTCCGCCCTCGTTCCGGCAGCGCATGCGTCCCCGCCCATGGCGGACACCGTGGGTGCCGCCACGGCTGTGGTGCTGGGCGACAGCATGGGGGAAATGTTTGCTTACTATGCTGCATGCGATGTCGCGTTTATCGGCGGTAGCCTGTTGCCGCTGGGGGGCCAGAACCTCATCGAAGCCTGCGCGATGGGCAAGCCGGTGCTGATCGGACCCCATACCTGGAATTTTGAAGCAGTAGCGACTGGCGCATTGGAGGCGGGCGCTGCATTGCGGGTGGAAGACGCGCATGCGCTCGCCGCGAGATTGCGGGAATTATTCGCCGACGAAGCCTTGCGCGAGCGCATGTCCGGGCAGGCTGCCGCGTTCAGCAGCCATCATCGCGGTGCGTCTGCACGCGTGGTGACGATGATCCAGGAAGTGCTAGATTCTAAATAATTGGCTGGCTCAATTGGGCCAATCTATCTCGATCAGCCAGCCTCCACCGATTCCACCCAAAACAGCTCGCAAGCGCCACTCCCGGTATCCGTGCGGCTGAGCGAACTGCGCCACTGCCAACCATCGTCGGCAGTAACGGCGACCAGGTAGCCGCGCAGGCGTACTACCTGACCGGGCCGCACCTCCTCGAGGTGGCGCGCCACCGAGGCATCGGCTGGAATCATATGCATGTTGGCGCTGTGGCTCTCGATTTCCTCGCGCGGGATCGGGAACTCATCAACCCGCCAGAAATAAAAGCGGCCCCGTTGGGTAATATCGATGCGATCCAGCACCTTGGAGTCGGACATGGAACCCCAACCCAGCGCGAAGTCGACCGGTGATATCTCGGCTTCGCGCCCGAGCCGATAGCGTTCTGTGCCCAACACCCGTGCTTGAATCGAGAATTGCGCTAACGGCTCGACATGGTAGTCGTCCAGATGAAGTCTGGGTGTGGAATCCAGGGTGACCTGGCGAGGTGTTTCTGCCGCGAGAATGCCAAGTGGCGTGCCGACGGGGCGCGACTGGCTGTATTGGTACCCGCCGAAACCGACCAGCAGGATAAAAAGCAGCGTCTGCCAGCGCATGCGGCCTAGCGGACGAGCTTGCTGATCTGTTTGAAGGCGTCGCCCTCGCCAACCTTGAGCCACTCGAATACCACCGATTCGGTATTGGTGACTATGACGCCCGCTTGGCGCAAGCGTGCCAGCGCGTTCTGCTTGTTGGCGTCGCGGCGGGACAATACGGCATCTTCGACGACAAACACCTGACGTCCCGCTTCGTGCAATTGCAAGGCGGTTTGCAGCACGCAGATATGGGCCTCCATGCCGGCGAGGATGATCTGCGGGCGATCGCGATGGAGGCGTGCGCGAAAGGTGCTTTCGTCGCAGCAGGAAAAACAGGTTTTCTCCACGGCGCCTTCCAGTTTCAGCCAATCGCCCAATTCAGCGATGGTTCCGCCCAATCCTTTCGGATATTGCTCGGTATGGATGACCGGAATTTCCAGAAGCTGTGCGGCTTGCAGCAGGATGCGGCAATTCCTGACCAGCGCTTGCAGCGCTTCGGCATCCATCGCCCCGCACAGTTTTTCCTGTACGTCGACGACCGCCAGCTGGCTCAGACTGCGTACGCTGATGGGCGGTGTGCTCATGAGCCGTCCAGCAGGCTGTTGGTGGCGGCGAGATCCGTTTCGCTCAATACGCCCGCGGCGGCCTTGAGCCGCAGTACGCTCAATAGCCATGAATAACGTGCCTGTAGCAGGTCGCGCTTGGCGCTGTAGAACTGCTGCTGCGCATTCAGTACGTCGACGCTGGTGCGGACGCCGACGTCATACCCCAACGAAGTCGAGTCCAACTGGCTCTGGCTGGAAACCAGCGCCTGCTCGTAAGCCTTGACCTGCGCCACCGAGCTGGTCACGTTGAGGAAGGCCTGGCGTGCTTGCAGGTCGGCCTGGCGCCGCGCCGCTTCCACGTCGTCTTGCGTTTTCTGTTGATTGGCGACGGCCTCGCGCGCTCTGGAACTGATCGCGCCACCTTGATACAAGGGGATTTCCAGCTGAAGGCCGACGGTGGCGGCCTTCATTCCCCGGTTGTAGCCCACTAGGTCGCTGCTGGTGCCGCCATTGGCGCGGGTGTCGTTATAGCTGCCGACGACGTCCAGGGTGGGAAGATGGCCCGCGCGGGTACGTTCCACCTCCTGGTTGGCCAATTGCAGCGATTGGCGCTGTATCTTGAGCGCCAGATTATTCTGTTCCGCGGTTTCCACCCATTTTTCCATCTCGGCGGGTTCGGGAATGGCTGCGTGCAGGTCGTTCTTCGCCGTGGCAAGGCGTTGCGGCATTTGCCCGGTGACGGCCTGGATGGCGTGCTTTTTCGCTTCCAGCTCATTCACCGCGGCAATTTCCTGGGCTAGCGTCAAATCGAAGCGGGCTTGCGCTTCATGAACATCGGTAATGGTGGAGCTGCCGACTTCGAAGTTGGCCTTGGCCTGCTCCAGTTGCCGCGAAATCGCCGACTTCTGCGCCGCGATGAGGTCGATCTTGTCCTGTGCCAGCAAAACGTCGAAATAAGCTTGCGATACCCGCAGCATCAATTCCTGATTTGCCGTGTTGAGCTGTTCCCCGGCCTGGGCGACCTGGATTTTGGATTGCTCGTACTGAATGCTGTTCTGTTTGCGGTAAAGCGGCTGGTTGATGTTGAGGCTGTAGCCGTAAGTCTCGTAGTCGTCATAGCCGCTGCGCCCGATATTCGTGATGCCGCCAGCGCGATCCAGGTCGGTGTGCGTATGGCCTGCATTCGCGCCCAGCGTGGCCGTGGGAAGCAGCAATGCCTTGCCTTGCACCAGTTTTTCCTGCGCGGCCAGATTCGCATTCTGCGCCGAGGCCCAGACAGGATCGCTTTCGCGCGCTTGATGGTAGGTGGAGAGCAGGTTCTGCACCGGCGGCTCCGCAAGGGCGGCCAGCGGCAGGGCTGCAACGATCAAAGCGAGAACCGTCTTATTCATTAGGCTTTATCTACCCTGATGAAAAGGCAATGAATGATGGCGGCCTAGAAGCTGAAACGCTCCGGCTGCGGCGCGCCTCTCAATTCCGGCACGCAGGTTTCGAACAGTACATCGGTACGGAATGCCTGGTCCGCGACACGGCGGATCAGCGTGGCTTCCATCACAGGGGCTTCGCCCACTACGGCAAACAAGCGTCCGCCGACCGCGAGCTGCTCCTGCAGGCCGAGCGGAAGCAGGGGAACCGAGCCGGTCAGCACGATGACATCGTAAGGCGCTTGCGCCCTCCAGCCATGCGCGGCATCGCCGGTTTCCAGGGTGACGTTGCCGATATGGTGGCGTTCAAGGTTCTTCCGTGCGGACGCGGTTAACTCAGGAACGCAGTCGACGCTGACAACATGCTGCGAAAGCTTGGCCAGCAGTGCTGTCATGTAGCCGGTGCCAGTACCGATTTCCAGCACCTTGTCGGTCTTTTTGAGATTGAGCGACTGCACGATGCGCGCTTCCATCTTGGGAGACAGCATCATCTGTCCATGCCCAATGGGAATTTCCAGGTCGGCGAATGCCAGGCCCAGGTATTGCGGCGGCACGAAATCCTCGCGCGGCACTACTTTCAGCAATTCCAGCACCACGGGGTCGAGGACTTCCCAGGTGCGGATTTGCTGTTCGATCATGTTGAAACGGGACTGTTCGAGATCGGCGTTCATCGTGTTCGTTCAAGTCGTCAGGTTATCGGATTATAGCCCAAGCGACCGCGTCACGTCGGTCTTGGCCGATATGCAAAGCGAGGAATTTGCAGTCGCATGCTCAAATTCCGCTGAGGCCAGTATTGCAGCGGCTGACAACGCTATCGGCGGGCTCGCTTAGCCCTTACGGCCTAGCGTTTTCGCGCGCCTTTCCTTGCAATTATCGGCACTTTCGAGTACTTTCACGCCATTGCTAGGGGTCTGCCGAAAGGCAGTGAGAAACACCCTTCGAACCTGATGCGGGTCATGCCGCCGTAGGGAAGCATGATTTCGATGCTTCCCTACCTTAAACAACGAAGGAAGCATATCCAATGCTCCTTACGTTTCATAAAGCTAGGAGTACCGAATGAACGCCAATCCCAAGTTCCTCAATGTTTCCGCCGAGCTCGATGCGGAAGCGACCAAGTCGTTTCCGAAATCGCGCAAGGTCTATGTCACCGGCAGCCGCCCCGACATCCGCGTACCTTTCCGCGAAATCAGCCTGTCCGATACGCCTTCCGCTTTCGGCGCGGAACAGAATCCGCCTGTAGTGGTTTACGACACCTCCGGCCCTTACACCGATCCTGACGCAAATATCGACATCCGCAACGGTTTGCCAGCACTGCGCGCAAAATGGATCGAGGAACGCGGCGATACCGAGGTGCTGTCCGGGCCGACGTCGCAATACGGCCATCAACGCAAGACCGACCCGACATTGGCGGAAATGCGCTTCAACCTGACGCGTCCGCCGCGCCGCGCCAAGGCCGGCAAGAACGTGTCGCAGATGCACTATGCGCGCCAGGGCATCATCACCCCGGAAATGGAATTCATCGCGATTCGCGAGAACCAGCGCCGCGAGAACATGAGCGAGCTGATCCTGAAGCAGCATGCAGGCAACAACTATGGCGCCGCAACGCCCAAGCTGATCACGCCCGAGTTCGTACGCGACGAAGTGGCCCGTGGCCGCGCCATCATCCCGGCCAACATCAATCACCCTGAGATCGAGCCGATGATCATCGGCCGCAATTTCCTCGTGAAGATCAACGCCAACATCGGTAACTCCGCACTGGGCTCCTCCATCTCCGAAGAGGTCGAGAAAATGGTGTGGGGCACGCGCTGGGGCGGCGACACGGTGATGGATCTTTCCACCGGCAAGAACATCCACGAAACCCGCGAATGGATCATTCGCAATTCCCCAGTGCCCATCGGCACCGTGCCGATCTACCAGGCGTTGGAAAAAGTCGACGGCAAGGCCGAAGACCTGACCTGGGAAATCTTCCGCGACACGCTGATCGAGCAGGCCGAGCAGGGCGTGGACTACTTCACCATCCATGCCGGCGTGCGTCTCGCCTACATCCCGATGACCGCCAAGCGGATGACCGGCATCGTCAGCCGCGGCGGCTCCATCATGGCGAAGTGGTGCCTCGCGCATCACAAGGAATCCTTCCTGTACGAGCACTTTGAAGATATCTGCGAAATCATGAAGGCCTACGATGTCAGCTTTAGCTTGGGCGACGGCCTGCGTCCCGGCTCGATCTACGACGCCAACGACGAAGCGCAATTCGCCGAACTGAAGACGCTGGGCGAGCTGACCCAGATCGCCTGGAAGCACGACGTGCAATGCATGATCGAAGGCCCCGGCCATGTGCCGATGCACATGATCAAGGAGAACATGGATCTTCAGCTGGAACACTGCGGTGAAGCCCCGTTCTATACCCTCGGTCCCCTGACCACCGACATCGCTCCCGGCTACGACCACATCACTTCCGGCATCGGCGCCGCGATGATCGGCTGGTACGGCTGCGCGATGCTGTGTTACGTGACGCCCAAGGAGCACCTGGGCCTGCCGGACAAGGAAGACGTGCGCGTCGGCATCATTACCTACAAGATCGCCGCGCATGCTGCCGACCTCGCCAAGGGGCATCCCGGCGCGCAGGTCCGCGACAACGCGCTATCAAAGGCGCGCTTCGAGTTCCGCTGGGAAGACCAGTTCAACCTCGGCCTCGACCCGGAAAAAGCCAAGGAATTCCATGACGAGACGCTGCCCCAGGAAGGCGCCAAGCAGGCGCATTTCTGCTCCATGTGCGGCCCGCACTTCTGCTCGATGAAAATCACCCAGGATGTGCGCGAGTACGCCGCAGCCCAAGGCGTGAGCGAACAGGAAGCGCTGCAGAAAGGCATGCAGGAAAAGGCGATCGAGTTCGTCAAGAAGGGCGCTGAAGTTTATCAAAAGGTCTGATTTCAATTGTATTCGAGCGGTCATGCTGCGCCGCTTGCCGATGGCTTTGATGATTCGCGGTTGCCAGCCAAGGACTTGCTCGAATGCAAGCTGAAACGAAATCCGTTGTTTGCCGGGAAGGCTGCGGGGCATGCTGCATCGCGCCTTCCATCCGTTCCCCTTTGCCGGGCATGCCCAACGGCAAGCCGGCTGGCGTGCGATGCATGCAGCTTACCGAAGGCAATCGCTGCGCGGTGTTCGGCAAGCCCGAGCGCCCTGCTTTCTGTGGCGGCCTGCGCCCTGCGCAGGAAATGTGCGGCGAAACGCCCGCGCATGCCATGCAATGGCTGGACCGCCTGGAGCGCGCCACCGCGCCGAACTCGCCCGCTGGTTGACGCGGCTTTGTAACTTACCCACTGGATAATCGAAGTCTGTATGGATATTCTGATTCTGCTGAAAGCCTTCATCCTGGGCGTGGTCGAAGGGGCGACCGAATTTCTCCCTGTCTCCAGCACCGGCCACCTCATCATTGTCGGCGACCTGATCGATTTCGATTCCGAAAGCAACAATGTTTTCAAGATCGTGATCCAGCTGGGCGCCATTCTGGCGATCTGCTGGGAATACCGTTCCCGGCTGGGGCATGTGATTGCTCACGTCGGCGAACCGGCCTCAAAACGGTTGTTCGTGAACATCGCGCTGGCTTTTCTTCCCGCGGCCATCCTCGGCGTGCTGTTCCACGATGACATCAAGGACTACCTCTTCTCGCCGCTGACGGTGGCGATGGCGTTGATCGTCGGCGGCTTCGCGATCCTGTTGATCGAGAAATACAAGCCGGTATCGGATACCGCGACCATCGACGATATCGACTGGAAGCACGCGCTGAAAATCGGCCTGGCGCAGTCGCTGGCCCTCTTTCCCGGTGTCTCGCGCGCAGGGGCGACCATCCTGGGCGGCGTGGTATTCGGCTTGTCGAGAAAGGCCGCGGCGGAGTTCTCGTTCTTCCTGGCCATCCCCATCATGTTTGCCGCCACCGGGTACGACCTCGTCAAGAGTTGGGATTTGCTGCACGCGAACGACATCCCGGTTTTTGCTGTCGGATTCGTGACGGCATTCTTCAGCGCATTGCTGATGGTGCGCGGCTTGCTCAAATATGTTTCCAACCATGATTTCCGCATTTTTGCCTGGTATCGGATCACGTTTGGCCTGATCGTATTGATCTATTTTTTGAGTAAATAACTTTTGTTTAATTACGATACGCTAGTTAAAACCCTGCATCGCTTTGCGGACCAATCCAAAGAACGCCCGCTGTCCCTGGGGGAAGCCCTGGATTCGCTCGATGAGGCGGCTTATGCCTTCATTGCCATCATCCTCGTGCTGCCCTTCGTGCAGCCGGTGCCGCTGGGGCCCATTACGGTCATTGGCGGGCTGGCATTTGCCACCCTTGGCTGGCAATTGATGCGCGGCCATGAGTCGCCGGTGCTGCCAAAAAAGCTCCAGGCCGTGGAATTCAGCGAAAACAGCTGGCGTATCCTGGTCAATGTTTGCCTCAAGATCCTTGGTTTCTGCCGCAAGTTCACGAAGCCGCGGCATGTCTGGCTGATCAAGGGGCGCCAGGGGCAAAAGATCGGCGGATTCATCCTGTTGACCGGAGGCGCGCTGATGGCGATCCCCTTTGGCGTGCTGCCCTTCAATAATGTGCTGCCTGCGCTGGCGATTCTCTTTTATGGCATCGGCGAACTGGAAGAAGATGGCTTGATGGTGTTCATCGCCTTTTTCTGGTTGGGCCTCACGGTATTGTATTTCGGCGCGTTTTTCGTCGCGCTGTGGTTATTCGGTCAGGAAGCGCTCACCTACTTCAAGTAACTGGCTGGTGAAATCTGATGGAATAGGCTCTAAACTGGCGAATGCAAGATGGAGCGAGGAATACCAATGAATAAAGCCCTCAAATATTCACTCTATGGCGCCGGCGGTCTCGTCGGCCTGGCAGTAGCGGGTGCCGGCATATTGGCCGCCACATTCGACCCCAACGACTACAAGCCGCTGATCGTCGATATCGTCAAGGAAAAGAAGCAGCGCACGCTCAATATCGAAGGCGATATCAAGCTCGCCTTCTGGCCCAAGCTGGGCGCCGACCTCGGCAAGGTCTCCTTGTCCGAGCACAAGGGCGACAAGGAATTCGCTTCCATCAACAGCGCCAAGGTGTTCGTGGCCGTCCTGCCGCTGCTCAAGAAGGAACTGGTCATCGACACTATCCATGTCGATGGCGCGCGCGCCAACATCGTGCGCTACCAGGACGGCACCACCAATTTCGACGATCTGATCTCCAAGGAAGAAGAGGAGTCGCAGGAACTCAAGTTCGACATCGATGGCATCCGGGTGACCGATACCGCCGTCAGCCTGACGGACGAAATGGGCAACCGCCATTTCAAATTGAGCGACATGCAACTGGAGACCGGCCATGTCGCGAAGAATGAGCCCATCGATGTCGATACCAAGTTCCATATCGCCGGCGACAATCCGGTGCTGGACGCCGACATGCAATTCAAGGGCACATTGCTGGCCGATGCCGAGAAGAAGCAGTACGGCGTGAAGGGCATGGCATTGGCGATGCAGGGTACCGTCACTTCGCTGCGCGACGTGGACCTGACCCTCGCCGGCGACGTCGATGCCAAGCCGGAAACGAGCGAATTCACCGTCGATGGTCTCAAGCTCGCCGTCAAGGCCACGCAGGATACGCAAAAACTCGATATCAGGCTGGAAGCGCCCAAGCTGGTAGCGCAAAAAGACGAAGTCAGCGGCGACGACGTGAAGCTGGACGTTACCCGCAGCCAAGGCGAGGACACGATGACCGCCAAGCTGGTTATCGCCGACATGAAGGGTTCGCCCAAGGCGTTCGAAAGCTCGGGCATTTCCGGCGATATTTCCGGCAAGCAAGGAAAGCGCAGCCTGTCTGGCAAGTTTTCCTCGCCGTTCAAGGGCAACCTCGAGATGCTGGTCTTCGACCTGCCCAAGCTGGCCGGCAATGTGGATATCAAGGACCCTTCGCTGCCGAATGGCGCGGCCAGGGTAGGCTTCAATCTCAACACCCATCTCGACGTGAAGCAGGAAAAGGCCGCGGTCGGCCTCGCCATGAATATCGACGGCAGCAACCTCAAGGGCAATGTAGGCGTGAACGGCTTCAAGCAGTCCAGCGTGAAGTTCAACCTCACTGCCGACCAGCTCGACCTCAACAAGCTGCTGGGTGCCAATCGGAAGCAGGAGGAAAAGCCCAAGGCTGCTGCCGAAAACAAGCCGGCCGATTTGTCCTTCCTCAAGACGGTGTTCGCCGAAGGCTCGATCAATATCGGCTCGCTGCTCTATGACAAATACCGCGTCAGCAACCTGGCCGCAAACGTCAAGGCCGACGGCAAGACCCTGGCTGTGAGCCCGCTCTCGCTGAAGCTGGACGACAGCACCATCAAGGGCCGCGCCGGTATCAGCCAGTTCGAGCGCGCCCTGTACACCTTCGATCTCGATATCGACCGCGTCGATGTCGATCGCTACATCGTCCCCGCCAGCGACGCGCCCAAAGGACCGGCGCAGCCCAAGGAGGACAAGCCGCTTGATCTCTCGGCATTGAAAGCGCTCAATGCCGACGGCGAATTGCGCATCGGCAGCCTCAAGTACGGCAAGATACAGTCGTCCAATATCCGCATCGACCTCAAGTCGGACGGGCGCAAGCTGGACATCGCGCCTTTCTCTGCCAAGGTGGATGACAGCACCGTCAACGCCAATCTCGGCATCACCCGTTTCGAGAAACCCGTCTTCAGCTTCAACGTGAATATCGACAAGCTGGATGCCGACCGTTACATCACCAAGAGCGAAGCCAAATCGAGCGGCGAGGACAAGCCGCTCGATTTGAGTGCGCTCAAAAATCTGAATGCAACGGGCGAGGCCAAGCTGGGCTGGCTCAAGCTGGCCAACGTCAAGACCAGCAACGTGCGTATCGGCCTGAAGGCGAACGACGGCCTGGTCACCCTGGCCCCGTTTTCGGCCAATCTTTACGACGGCAGTATGGACGGGACGCTTAGCGTGGATGCACGCGCAACGCCGGCGATCGCATTCAAGCAGGACATGAAAGGCATCAACATCGGACCATTGCTGGTGGATGCGATCGAGAACGACATGCTGGAAGGCAAGGGCACGCTGGCCTTGGATATCAAAACGCGTGGCGATACCGTGCTGGCACTGAAGAAGGGCCTGGACGGCACTGCCGCGATCCGGTTGGCCGATGGCGCGGTGAAGGGGGTGGATATCGCCGGCACCCTGCGCGATATCAAGAACAAGCTCAACTTCCAGAGCAATACCTTGGGCGCCGACCAGAAGAAAAAAACCGACTTCAGCGAAATGACCGCCAGTTTCAAGATCGCCAAAGGCGTGGCGCATAACGAGGATCTCAGCATGAAATCCCCGCTGTTGCGCGTGACAGGCAGCGGCGATATCGACATCGGCAACTCGATGCTGAACTACACGGCAAGGCCGACGGTGGTGAATACCACGAAAGGCCAGGGGGGCGCTGACATCGATGCGTTAAACGGCCTGACCTTTCCGGTGAAGGTGACCGGACCATTCTCCGCGCCGAAATACGGTTTCGATTTTGCGGCGATCGGCACCGAAATCGCCAAGCGCAACCTGCTCAAGGGAACCAAGGCCGAACCGCTGCAGCAGTTGCTCGAAGGGAACAAGGAAGACGCATTGAAGGGGCTGCTCGACCGCAAGAAGAAACCTGTCGAGCAACCTGCGCCTGTGCCGCAGGAGAACGCCGTTACGCCTCCCGCCGAGCAGCAGGCGGCTCCGGCACCAGCGCCTGCGCCTGCACCGCAGGAAAAGCCGCTGACGCCCGAGGAAAAGGCGAAGAAAAAACTGAACGAGCTGCTTAAGTTTTAAATCGGCCGCAGGTCAGTGCTTGTTATGGCCAGGCGCGTTTTCGCTATTGCCGGGACCATCCGGATCGTGGCCGGGCGCCACCACGACGCAGCCGGCAAGAAAGATGAATGCGAACAACACTGATAACACAGCTTTCATGAATAGGGTCCTAAACGAATGAGTGGAACCCTGAATCTAACATCTTTACCTTACCGGAAGCCCTGCAACCGATGAACGGCATTCCCGTAATGCATGACTTCGCCCGGCGCCTGATTGCTTGGCAACGGCAGCATGGCCGCCATGACCTGCCCTGGCAGAACACGCACGATCCCTACGCCATCTGGGTGTCGGAAATCATGCTCCAGCAGACCCAGGTCTCCGCCGTCATTCCCTACTACCAGCGCTTCATGACGCGTTTCCCCGATATTGCCACGCTGGCGCAGGCCGAGGAGGACCATGTGCTCGAGCACTGGAGCGGCCTGGGCTATTATTCGCGCGCACGCAATCTTCACGCTGCGGCACAGCAAATCATGCAATTGCACGCCGGCCGTTTTCCGCAACAGACCGATCTCTTGCAAGCGCTGCCTGGCGTCGGGCGTTCCACTGCAGCTGCGATTGCCTCGTTCGCGTTCGGGCAGCGCCATGCCATTCTGGACGGGAATGTAAAACGCGTGCTCGCGCGCTGTTTCGGGGTGGCCGGCTGGCCCAGTCAGCCGGCGGTTGAAAAGCGATTGTGGCAATTGGCCGAAGCCCTGCTGCCGGAAACGGGCATGGAAGCTTACACGCAAGGGATCATGGATCTGGGAGCGACGCTGTGCACGCGTAACAAGCCGGCGTGCGTGGCCTGTCCTTATGCCGATGTCTGCGTTGCCCGTGCCGAAAACCGTATTACCGAACTGCCGGCGTCGAAACCGCGCAAAGCCATCCCGGAAAAGCAGACGATCATGTTGCTGCTGATGTCGGGGAACGAAATCTTCCTCGAAAAACGTCCCCCCACGGGTATCTGGGGCGGGCTGTGGAGCTTGCCTGAAATCGGCCACGGTGCCGATCTTCTGCAGGCGGTGCGGGACCGTTTCGGCTTTCAGGCGGCGGCACTGTTGCCGGCTCTGCCGGCGTTTTCGCATACCTTCAGCCACTTCAAGCTGCAAATCACGCCACAGCCTATCCATGTCAGCAAATCAGCACTTCGGGCCGAAGAGCGCGGTACCCTGTGGCTGGACAAGGAGGATGCGCTTGGGGCGGCATTGCCCACGCCGGTGAGGAAGCTGCTGCAGAAACTGGACGGGAATGAGACTACTTAAATTTGTCGGCAAAAAGGTATAGAGTGGTCGATGGCAATGAACGCATTTCACGATGGAGTTTGCCATGGACAACAAGTATGGTTTAGGCAGCAGCAAGGTCGCTCATGTGCATCAGGATGCCAAGCGTAAATCTTCGCCAACGGCGGAAATGGCCTGCCGGAATTGCGGCAGCGATCGCCTGATTCTGTGCCCGACCATGAACGACCATTTCTGCAAGGATTGCGGGCAGTATCAGGGCGATGTCCCGGCTGGCTATTCCACCGGGCGCAGCGCCGATTACTGATATCGCATTCAACAAAAAGGGCAGCCGCAGCTGCCCTTTTTTCATTCCGGAATCGTTACTTCTGATCCCAGCTGTCTTCCCACATGCAATGCTTGATCGTGTGACGGTTCTTGATCAGTTCGTCGATGGAAGGCTCGTCGTTCAACGCGCGCTTGATCGCCAGCTTGGTGGCATCGTAGTTATTCTTGTACATGTCGGCCTTGTCCAGCGTGCCTTCCTTGGCAAGGGCAGCGCAACCCGGATCAATCCACACCAGGCTGACGATGCAGAGATCATTGACCTGGTCGCGCGGGATGATGCCTTCGATCACACAGTCGAGGATCGCGTCGGCGGTAGCAGCCTGAACCACGCCGCCGAACAGTTCGATGTTGATGGAATCCTTCAGGGTGACTTTCGGTACCATCATGGTCGCAGGGCGTACCAATTGGTTGATGTCGCGCACTGCGAACATCGCGGTGTGGCCCTTGCTTTGCGCCATCATGTTGGCAAACGCGGTGCCGACCGGGCCGTCCACGGCGCCGATGAGGATTTCCGGCATGGCGGCGGTAACATCCTTGCCTTCGCTGAAAACGGTGGCTTCGCCAGCCTTGAAGATGATCTTGTTGGACATGATTGTTCCTTGGAAGGGGTTGCGAAAAGGGCGTATTTTATAGAAACGCACCTTCCCCGGCAAATCAAGAGCTTAGTATCAGGACCATGTCACGGTGCGGAATTCCGGCATCGTCATAGATGTCGCTGCAAACCTTGAAGCCTGCCCCGGCATAAAAACGGATCGCGTGCGTTTGAGCCGAAAGGCTGACCTTCTGAAGTTTTTGTGCCCGCGCCAGCTCGAGCAGGGCCTCGAGCATCTTCCTGCCGACGCCGTGGCCTCGCCAGGCGGGCAGCACTGCCATGCGGCCTATCCGGCCGCCCGGAAGCATGCGGGCGCATCCGATGGTCAAGTGCTGGTCGCCAAGCGCGAGCACGTGCGCAGCGCTTTCGTCCAGTCCATCCCACTCCAGGTGTTCGGGAACATGCTGTTCCTCGATGAACACCTTGCGGCGGATATCCGCCAGTGCGCTACCGGCCTCTTCCCAGGAGACGATCCGTACGATCACTGGCTTTGCTGGTCAATATCCCGAAGCTGTTGGTCGGCCTGTTGCTGCAGGGTGTCTTCGACGCCCTTGGCCTTTTCCATTGCGTTGATCTGGTCTTCGAACAGCTTGGGCGGCGGCGGCTGTTTTTCTTCGCCGCATCCCGACAAGGCAAGGGTAATAAGGGCAATCGGAAGCAGTGTTGATCGCATTTCAGTCTCCTTTCCGGCTATTGCAGGGGCCGTCTTTAGCGTGCATTATGTGCCGACTTTTGTTTTCCGAGGAAAGATGCATGAACAAGTATATTCCCGTTGCGGCACGTCTGCTGCTGGCCCAGATTTTTGTCGTGGCCGTCGCCATACAGTTGATGATCATCATGCAGAATCCGACAGGCTACGAGCAATTCCGGCTCTACCTCGGCCAGCACGGTCTGCCGGGCATTTTTGCCCCGTTGATCATACTGGTTCAACTGGTAGGGGGTGCGGCGCTTCTGCTGGGCTACAAAACACGGCTTTTTTCTTTCGTGATGGCCGGCTATGCCCTGTTCATCGCGTTTGCACTGCGCCTGAACGAACCGATCATTTTCATGCAATACCTGGCGATAGCGGGTGGTTTGCTGGCGCTGGCAGCCTTGTCGCCAACGGCTTGCAGCCTAGATAACCTGAAGAAGAAGTAAGGGAAGCTAGAGATCGGGCAGCGCAACGCTGCCCCATTTTTCGACCAGTTGGTGCTCGACACCCAACTGGTCGAGTATCTTGGCGACAATGAAATCCACGATGTCGTCCACGCTCTTGGGCAGGTGGTAGAAACCAGGATTGGGCACCAGCATCACCGCGCCCATGCGCGACAGCTTGAGCATGTTTTCCAGGTGGATCGCGGAGAAAGGCGTTTCGCGCGGCACCAGGACCAGCTTGCGGCCTTCCTTCAGCATCACGTCCGCTGCGCGCTCGATCAGGTTGTCGCTCAAGCCCATGGCGATGGCTGCCAAGGCACCCATGGTGCAAGGGCAGACCACCATCGCGTCGGCCGCGCCGGTGCCCGAGGCGATCGGGGCATTCCAGTCTTCGCGCGCAAACACCAGCAACTGATCCGGCCGGCAACGATACCGCTCAACCAGCATGCGCTGCGCTTCTGCGGTCTTGCTCGGCAGAGTCAGCCCCATTTCCTGCGCCGAGACAAATTGCGCCGCCTGTGAATACACGAGGTAGACCGTATGCCCGGCGCCGAGCAGCGATTCAAGCAGGCGCATCGCGTACGGCATGCCGGAGGCCCCCGTCAGTGCCAGGGTGATGGTTTTGCTCATCCGGCGGTCGTCAGGTTCTTGGGAAGGGGGAATACTACACTCTCGACGATGCCGTGGAGCTCGCGCACTTCCGCGGCTCCCAGCGTATTCAGCTTGGCGATGACTTCCTTGACCAGCACTTCCGGTGCGGAAGCGCCCGCCGTGACGCCTACGCGCGTTTTCCCGACCAGCCATTCGGGCTGCAGTTGGGTGGCATTATCCACCATGTACGCCTCGACGCCGTTGTTCTGCGCCACTTCGCGCAGCCGATTGGAGTTGGAACTGTTGGGAGAGCCGACCACGATCACCAGGTCGCACTCCTTGGCCATGAGCTTGACCGCATCCTGCCGGTTCTGCGTGGCGTAACAGATATCGTCGCTCTTGGGCGCGACGATATCGGGGAAGCGCTGCTTGAGCGCGGCAATGACGCGTGCCGCATCGTCCAGGGAAAGCGTGGTCTGCGTGACGAAGGCCAGCTTGTGCGGATTCTTGACCTCCAGGCTTTCCACGTCTTCCGGCGTTTCCACCAGATACATGCCTTCCTTGGATTGCCCCATCGTCCCTTCCACTTCGGGATGGCCGCGGTGGCCGATCATGACGATTTCGCGGTCTTTCTCGCGCAGCTTGCTGACTTCGACGTGCACTTTGGTCACCAGCGGACACGTGGCGTCGAAAACGCGCAAGCCGCGGGCTTCGGCCTCGGCGCGCACATCCCTGGAAACGCCGTGCGCGCTGAAAATGACGGTGTTCCCGGCGGGAATTTCGTCCAATTCTTCCACGAACACTGCGCCCTTGCGCTTGAGCTCGTCCACCACGAACTTGTTGTGCACGACTTCATGGCGCACGTAAATAGGGGCGCCGAAACGCTCCAGCGCCTGTTCGACGATGATAATGGCGCGGTCGACGCCAGCGCAGAAACCGCGCGGATTTGCGAGTACGACTTTCATAGAATCGATGTTAATTTCCTAGCCAATGGGCAAAGGTGAGTAATAGCAACAGCCCCATCATCACGACCAGCACGCGCCAGACGAGACCGGTGGCGCTGCGCAGGTAATCGGCATCGGCCTCATCGCCCATGCCGAGTTCGGGTCGGTATTCCAAGAGCCCGCGGGCGGGCAGGGTTTCGCCCAGTCTTACCCCGAGCGCGCCCGCGCCGCTGGCGAGAATGATGCCTTGTGCCTCGTTCGGCCAAGCCGCCGCCTGCGTGCGCCAGCAATATACCGCATCTTCGAAGTCGCCGACGACGGCGAAGCTGGCAGCAGTGAAGCGTGCCGGCAGCCAGTCGATCCAATCGAAGGCTTGCAATGCAAAAGCGCCGAAGCCGTCATGTTTTTCTTCCCATTCGACTTCCAGCAGGTAGGCCAGCCGGTAGAACAGCGCCCCGGCCGGGCCGAGCAGGAAAAACCAGAAAATCGGCGCGAACAGGTCATAGTGCGCTTGCCGCAGCGTGGACTCGATGCCGACTTTCGCGACATGGGCGGCATCGTATGTCTGGGCATCGCAATCCTGCCATTCCTCAAGCAAGGTGCGCGCCTCTTCCAGATTGCGGTCGCGCAGTTTGTTGGCAATCAATTCCGGCATTTGGCCAAAACGCCCGACACGCAGCACGAAGTAGAGAACGGCAATCGAAAACAGCGCGCCGAGCACCGCATTCGCTCGATAAAGCGCAATGTAGACGGCGGCGATCAGGATCGCCGGCAGCAGCACCGCAGCAAACCAGGCGAGCATGCCATGATGCTTCTGGCCATCGTTGAAATTCTGCTCCAGCCAGGCAGCACACATGCCGAAAAAGTCGCGCATCCAGTCAGGTTGCGCAGGTGGCCGGTAATATCCCAGTACGAGTGCGGCAAGCAGCGAGAGGAAACTCATGGATTTGTCTCCAGGGGCATTTCCACGGTAAGTACACTGGCATCGTAAAGCTCAACCGTCGGCAAGTGCAAGGTCATGTTACGTTGCTCGGTGTAACCCAGGAGCGCGCCGTATGCCTTGCCGTAGGCGAATACCGGGTGGGCTTTGATGCTGGCCGAAATAACGCGGCGCCTGGGAACGGTATCCACTTCGAGCGGCGGTTTCGGCGTAAAGCCATCATTGATCAGAAAGCCCGTACGCGCCCGGCGCCGGTCCGTGTCCGTCGTACGCGGATCATCAAATATGATCGTGATCGAGCGTTTCAGTTCAACCCCTTGCTGGCGCAGCACCCCTTCGACCTCGCCCCGCTTGGTGACGAGCTTGGAGTAGGGACCTTCGGCGCTGAGGTAGGCGTAGCGGTAAGGGCCTCGTTCGGTTACTTCTATGGCCGCGGTGGAAAACAGTCCCCACCATGTGAGGATACCCAGCGTGGGCAGCGCGAACACCACCAGGAAATAAAGCCACTGTTTCTTCAAGTGTCTGTACAAATTCGGGAATCGGCCGGAAAAGATACCACAATCCGCCAGTGCCGGACACGAAATCGGTATAATTGCCCCCTTTCGCAGCAGTGCCAGAGAGCCATGAAACATACCGCCACGCTACTGATCAATTGTCCTGACCGCAAAGGTCTGGTCGCCGCGATCGCCGATTTCCTGTACCGGCATGAGGCCAACATTCTGCATGCCGACCAGCACCAGGACAGCGAGCTCAACCTCTTCCTGATGCGCGTGGAATGGGACCTCAACGGGTTTGCGATTCCCGTCGAGGAGTTCGAACGGCATTTCGCGCCTATCGCCGAGCGCTTCCAGATGGAATGGCAACTCAAGCTGGCCACGCACAAGCCGAGAATGGCGATTTTCGTGTCGCAGTACGATCACTGCCTGGCCGATCTTCTCTATCGCCACCAGAGCGGCGAACTGGCCTGCGAGATCCCGCTGATCATTAGCAATCATCCCGATACCGCACGCCTGGCCGAGTTCTACCAGATTCCGTTCCATGTCATTCCGGTCACCCGGGAAACCAAGGCGCAGGCCGAGGCGCAGCAATTCGAGCTGCTGGACAAGCACGGCATCGACCTGATCGTGCTGGCGCGTTACATGCAGGTGCTCTCGCCGGGGTTCGTCGCCCGTTACCCGCAACGCATCATCAACATCCACCATTCCTTCCTGCCGGCGTTTGTGGGCGCCAAGCCTTACCATCGCGCTTACGAGCGCGGCGTGAAACTGATCGGGGCAACCAGCCATTACGTGACGGAAGTGCTGGACGAAGGCCCGATCATCGAACAGGACATCATTCGCGTATCGCATCGCGATCAGCTGGATGACCTGATACAGAAAGGGCGCGATCTGGAAAAAGTGGTGCTGTCGCGCGCCGTGCGCTGGCATGTCGAGAGCCGCATCCTGCTGTACGCAAACAAGACTGTCATCTTCGATTGAGCGCAACCAATTAAAAAAGGCGGAAGCATTGCTTCCGCCTTTTTATTGGTTATGGTTACTGTCGATCAGTTGGCTTCACCTGCGTCGGTAGCCGGGTCCGTCGTTGGCGGGGCTTCGACAGGGCTTTCGTCTGCAGGAGCTTCCGGCATCTCTTCGGCGTGAATCATGGGTGTGGCGGTCAATGCGAACAGCGCGAGCATGGCAAGCAATACATTCTTCATTTTTTCCTCCCAATTGATCAATGGTGTCCGCGGAGCGTTCCGCGAAATGCCAATCTACGCCAAACAAATTGGTCGGGCAATCCCTTCTTGTGCTAAGGGATATAGCGAGCAGCTATCATATTCAGCTGGTCAGTATTTTCTCTGCTGAAAATAATTGCGGTATCGATTCGCGCTCACGCACCAAATGGACTTGTGAGCCATCTACCATCACTTCAGCCGCGCGCGGACGGGTATTGTAGTTGGAGCTCATGCTCATGCCGTATGCGCCGGCTGACAGGATGGCCAGCAGGTCGCCTTGCTGGAGCGCCAGCGAGCGGTCGTGGCCGAGGAAGTCTCCGCTTTCGCAAACCGGGCCGACAATCTCGTAAACCTGCTGGGTTTCCTGGCGGGGCTTCACCGGCAGGATATCGTGCCAGGCGTCGTAAAGCGCCGGCCGCATCAAGTCATTCATGGCGGCGTCGACGATGGCGAAATTCTTGGTTTCGCCGTGCTTCAGGTATTCCACTGCAGTCAGCAGAAGGCCGGCATTGCCCACCAGTGCGCGGCCCGGCTCCATTACCAGCTTGAAGCTGCGTCCGTTGAGCTTGGACAGGATAGCCCGGGCGTAGGCGGCGAATTCGGGCGGCGTTTCATCGGTATAGCGGATGCCGATGCCGCCGCCGATATCGAGGTGTCGTATCCTGATTCCCTCTGCCTCGAGCTGGTCCACCAGTGCCAGCACGCGATCCAGCGCGTCCAGGAAGGGAGACAGTTCCGTCAGCTGGGAGCCGATGTGGCAATCGATGCCATGCACTTCGATATTGCCCATCGCAGTAGCCCGGCGGTAGAGCGCCAGCGCTTCTTCGTAGGCGACGCCGAACTTGTTGTTCTTCAGGCCGGTGGAAATATAGGGATGGGTCTTTGCATCCACGTTCGGATTCACGCGCAGCGATACCGGTGCCGTTTTCCCCATTCCGCCCGCCACCGCGTCCAGGCGCTCGAGTTCGGCTTCCGACTCCACGTTGAAGCAGAAGATGCCGGCTTCCAGCGCCGCGCGCATTTCCGCAGCCGTCTTGCCCACGCCTGAAAACACCACCTTTTTCGGATCGCCGCCTGCTGCCAGCACGCGTGCCAGCTCGCCGCCGGAGACGATGTCAAATCCTGCTCCAAGTTTGGCGAACAGGTTCAGGATGGCCAGGTTGGGGTTGGCCTTGACCGCGTAGCACACCAGATGGTCATGCCCGGCAAAGCCTGCGTCGAAATTGCGGAATGCTGCTGTCAGCGCCGCGCGCGAATACACATAGCAGGGCGTGGCGAACTCTGCCGCGATTCGCGACAAAGGCACGTCTTCGGCGTATAGCTCGCCGTTCTTGGAGTCAAAAGGAATCACGGGTTGCCTTGGGGATACTGTTGTTCGGGAATGTAGAGCGGACCCTTGGCGCCGCAGGCGGTCAAGGTCATGCTAAGAAGAATACTCAATAAAATCACACGCATGGCTCATCCTTGTCAGGGTCGCTATGGTAGCACAAATGCCAGTAATGGCCGTTCAATGGAGTTGCTCGATGATCTGCGGCATCGGCAAGGTTTGCCTCAGCGGAGCGGCGCTGGGATCCGCCGGTGCCGTGCCCGGCGCAGTTGGAGGATTGGGCGGGGCCGGGTTTGCAGTCCCGGTGGCGGCGTTCGGATCGGCAGGTGTTCTTCCAGATGCAGTTGCCCCGCCAGGTGACACGGGCGCGGGGGTTGCATTCGGGTCGGAGGGAGTTCGCCCCGGTGTGGGAACATTCCCCTGCCCCGGATTTGTATTGCCGATAACCGGGGCAGGAATGGGTGCCTGCGGGGTCCTTGCCGGTCCGGCCCCGGCAGTGCCTGACGTGTTAGGCGTTTCTATTTGAGGGGGCGGTCTCCTCACAGCCGAAAGCTCGGCTTCCGCTGCTTTCTGTTCCGCCTTGATGCGGGCCTCCTCCTGCTTGCGCCACACCATGGGGCACAGCTTCTGCTCGAACGCATCTCCGACCGTGTCGGGGATGATGGGGGCGGCATCGGATTCGTCCTTGGCGATGTATTCGACGGTTTCGCCGGTGGTCGCATAGTAGAGGTAGCTGATCAGCTTGGCCGTATGGTCGACGCAGTCGATGCGTTCGCGCAGCAGGCCGGAAGCGACTTCCTTGCCATTGATGTTTTGCGGGACGGCAAACACGACCTTCTTCCAGAAGGTGATCTGGTCGTCCTTGATCGTCAGCTTGCTGCGGTCGTAGAAGTACTGGTCGACCGCGCCGGCCTTGCCGAGAGACACCCAATCCGCGGCGGATGCCAAGTTGCATGCCGCCAAAGCGGCCAGGCTGGAAAGAAAAGTGATCGCTAGCTTCATATTATTCAGCCGGTGAAGGAACCTCAGCATTATCGCGCAGTACGCGCGCGGCGATAAGCCCGTTGATGGCGCCGAAAAATAGGGCGGCGGCGGCGAAGACCGGGATAAGGTAAGCCACGCCGGCATGCGGGATCAGCCAAAGGCGCACGACCAGCAGTTGGCCGGCAATATGGGCAAAGGCGGCGAGGATGCTGAGGCTGACGGGGCCGAACCATTTCCCTGGCAGCCACATGCCGACACGGAGTATCAGCAGGCTGCACAGCGCTCCTGACAGGCTGAGCGCAAAGGCGGGGGAGAGGAAGTTCCCGAGCAGCAGGCTGCCGGCGACCACGCGCAGCAGCGATACCCAGACAGCGGTGGCGAAATCGAAACGGTAAAGCACATATAGCGTGACGATATTGGCGATGCCCGGCTTCACGCCGGGCAGGGGCGAGGGAATGACAGCCTCGATCAGGTGCAGCGTGATCGCCAGTGCCGCCAATCGCGCGATGCGGTGATCGTCGGCCGTCGTGGTGATTTCAATAGTTGAGCGAGTCATACGCTTTCTCGTCGCCCAGCAGTTCCACGCTGACCTGGTTGGGTAAACACATGGCAACCTGCCCGGCGCGATTCAGCCAGCCCTGCTTCACGCAATACTGATGGCGGCCGGGGTCGCTGGCAACGCGGGCGCGGCCGTTGTCGATCTCGATGCGGCTGATGCCGAGCGGGCCGGGTACCTCCAGCGTGCGTTTCTGCGCCAGGCTCAGCGTGGCGAATACATGATCGCCGGCATGGATGCGTAACTTGCCTGCCGGTTCGTTGTGCCAAAGCGTCGCGAACAGGATGGCGACCGCTGCGCCGCCGATCGCCAGCAATAGCCAGTCCCCGGGAAGCGGGCTAGGGAACGATTGCCAGCGCGACATTCTGGTCGGTGAACTTCAGGCGTTGCCGCATTGCGGCGGTGAGGTGAATCTTCCCCTGGGCGTCGATCAGCATGGCATGCGTTATCCCCATGCGCTGCGCCGCTTCGCGCCATCCGTTGCCGGACAGGAAAACAGGCTTGGAAGCCACGTCGGACAGCGTGCCGGCATGCGTTCCGGGCGGCACGAGCACACTCACGGCCTGTATCCCTTGCGCCGGCTGGCCGGTGCGGGGATCGAGCACATGGCAATAGCGCTTGCCGTCCAGCTCGAAATAGCGCTGGTAATCGCCCGAGGTGCCGATGGCCCAGCCGTCCGGCAACTCCAGGGAAGCGATGGGACCGGGTTGCCGGGGATGCTGGATGCCCACGCGCCAAGGGCGTTTGCCATGGCTGCCGACAGCAATGATGTTGCCGCCGATATTGACCAGCGCGCCTTCTACGCCCTGCTGGCGCAGATAATTGGCCGCCAGGTCCAGCGACCAGCCCTTGGCGTAGCCGCCGAGATCCAGCCGCACCGCCGGGTTGCGGCTGCTGGCTTGACCGTCTTCGATAGTGATGTCGTTCATTTGCGGGTTGGCGGTCACCCATTTCCGAATTTCCGCAGGATCAGGGCGAACCGGCTGGAATTCATCGCGCTGGAATCCCCAGGTCTGGATCAAATGGCCGATCGCCGGATTGAACAGTCCGCCGGATTGCTGGGACAGCCGTTTCGCATTGGTAAGAATTCCAGCCAATTCCGGGGAAACCTGGGCCGGCTGGGCTGCAGCGAAAGCCGTATTGACGCGATCGAGTTCGCCGCCTTTTTTCCAGGCATGCAGTTGGTCGTGCAAGCGCTGGAATTGCTGCAAGATATGCCCGGAAAGCATCCGGGCCCGCTCTTCCGATTCGCCATAGATGCTGATTTCGACCAACGTGCCGAACACGTAAGCTTGCGATTGATGAATGGGCTCGCGTCCGCAACCGTAAAGGGCCGGGACGAAAAGCGCCAACAGGAGGAGAGATTTAGCCCAAGCGCTCGAGCGCATCGAGAAACAAGGCCGCCGGATTGCAATCGGTCTGTGCGGCGATTTCGACCATGCCGGTAGGGCTGGTGACGTTGACTTCGGTGAGGTGGTCGCCAATGACGTCGAGGCCAACGAGGAACAAGCCTTCCTTCTTGAGTTCGTTTCCCACTGCAGCGGCGATTTCGCGATCGCGCGCGGACAACGGTTGCGCCACGCCCTTGCCGCCTGCCGCCAGATTGCCGCGGGTTTCGCCGGCCTTGGGAATGCGGGCCAGCGCATACGGCAGCGGTTCGCCGTCGATGATGAGGATGCGTTTGTCGCCGGCCTTGATCTCGGGCAGGTAACGCTGCGCCATCACGGTGCGACGCTCGTAATGCGTGATGGTTTCGAGGATGACGCCGATGTTGTGGTCTTCCCGATGCAGGCGGAATACGCCGCTGCCGCCCATGCCGTCCAGCGGTTTCACCACGATATCACCTTCATCTTCGAGGAACTGGCGGATGGTGGAAATGTGCCGCGTCACGAGAAAAGGCGGGGCGTATTGCGGAAAGCGCGCCACCGAAAGCTTCTCGTTCCAGTCGCGGATGGCGCGGGGACGGTTGAGCACGCACGCGCCCTGGTTTTCGGCCAGTTCCAGCAGGTAGGTGCTGTAGATGTATTCGGTGTCGAAAGGGGGATCCTTGCGCATCAGCACGGCATCGAAATCCTTGGGCGAGAACATGGCTTTTTCGCCCAGCGAGAACCAGCTTTTGCCCTCGCTGAATTCAAATCCGGCGGCTTCCATCATCGCCGTGCCGCTGCGCAGGATGAGGCCATCCTGTTCCGCGACGAATAGCGCATGGCCGCGCCGGGCCGCTTCGCGCATGATGGCGAGGCTGGTGTCCTTGGCGGTTTTCAGGCTTTCGAGCGGATCGAGTATGAAGGCGAGTTTCATCCGAAATCAGGCGGCAAGTTCGAGCGGGGCGGTCTCTTTCAATTCGATGGCGGCGGCCAGCAGCGCGAGGCGGGCGATCACGCCGTAGGCGTAAAACCGGTTGGGCGCCGCATCGGGTTTGCCGGCGCAGTCCGGCAGCGAGCAGGCGGTATTGAAGGCCAGCGGGACGAAATGCATGCCCGGCGCATTGAGGTTTTCATCCACGCCGCGGCCGGTATGGACGCGGTAGAAGCCGCCCAGCACATAGTGATCCATCATGTAGACCACTGGCTCGGCGACGGCCTCGTTGATGCTTTCGAAGGTGTAGACGCCTTCCTGGATGATGACTTCCTGCACCTGCAAGCCTTCCTTCACCACGGACATCTTGTTGCGCTGCTTGCGGTTGAGTCCGCGCACATCGTCCGGGCTTTTGACCGTCATGATGCCCATGCCGTAGGTGCCGGCGTCGGCCTTGACGATCACGAAGGGGTCCTGCTCGACGCCGTACTCGCGGTATTTCGCACGCATGCGCGACAGCAGGTCGGAAACCTGCGCTGCCAGGCAGTCTTCGCCGACGCGATCATGGAAATTGATCATCCCGCAGCTGGCGAACATCGGATCGACCAGCCACGAATCGATGCCGATCAGTTCGGCGAAATCGCGCGCGACCCGGGTATAGGCGGCAAAATGCCGCGATTTACGGCGCACTGCCCAGCCCGCATGCAGCGGCGGAATCATCGATTGGTCGAGACCTTCCAGTATCTCGGGAATGCCGCCGGAAAGATCGTTATTGAGCAGGATCGCGCACGGGTCGAAACCGTCGTCCAGCACCAGTCGGTTGCCTTTGCGCCGTACCGGTTCCAACACTAGTTCTCCTCCTTGCGGTAGCGGTAACCGAGTGGTTTCGGTAATTTCCGGAGAGATGCTGCCGATGCGGACGGTGAGACCGGCCTGGCGCAGGATATTGGCCAGCGCCGCGACGTTCTGCAAATAGAAGGTATTCCGGGTGTGATTTTCCGGTACCAGCATGAAACGCTGGGCTTCCGGGCAGACCTTTTCCACGGCGGACATCGCCGCCTGCACGCTGAGCGGCAGGAAGTCCGGGTTGAGATTGTTAAAGCCTCCCGGGAACAGGTTGGTATCGACCGGCGCCAGCTTGAAACCGGCATTACGCAGGTCTACGGAAGCGTAGAAGGGTGTGCCATGCTCCAGCCATTGCGTGCGCAGCCAGTATTCGATGCGCGGCATCGCGTCGAGAATGCGCTGTTCCAGTTCGAGCAGGGGGCCGTTAAGTGCGGTAGTCAGATGGGGAACCATAGTCTCCCGATTGTAGCGCAAAAAAAATGCGGGCCGAGGCCCGCTGAGGGAGGAGAAGGAGAAAATAAAACTGAACAGAGAAAATCAAACAACTTCATTTTAAAGTTAGCATTAAGCGTGCCAAAAAAATAATTACATAAATTCAAATACTTGAAATTTAAGCCTTCACGGGAGAAGTGTGCTCTGCACGCGTATGGTGCAAGAACGCATCAAATTGATTCATCCAGGCTGGCTGTTTCCCAGCCTTGAAACGCCGGGATTGAACCAGCCAGTCCTCATCTGATGTTTTAACTAGATTTCTTAATATGAAACAATCCAACCATGAGCGAAAAAGTACCCAAACTTCTCGAGCATGACCTCGGGAATGTTATCCGCGGCCTGCGCATCCGGCATGGCCTGACCATCGCCGCCGTGGCGGATCGCGCCGGCATCAGTCGCGGCATGCTGTCCAGCATAGAAAACGCGCCCGGCGATTCCTTCACCTTTCGCGGCGAAATCCCGCATCGCCCGGAAAGGGTGCACACGATGCCCATTCGCTTCCTGTCGATCATCCATGACGACCATCCGGCGGAAATCCCTGAATGAACGATGTAATCACATACGCGCCGGCGGCCGCGACTGATATTCCCCAGCTTGTCGCATTGCTCGACGCGCTGTTCGGCATTGAGCAGGATTTTTCGGCTGATCCGGAAAAGCAGTCGCGCGGTTTGCGACAATTGATTTCGGAACCAGCGCGCAGCGTCGTCATGGCCGCGCGGGATGGTGAGGGAACGGTAATCGGAATGGTCAGCGCCCAGTTGGTGGTCTCGACCGCCGAAGGCGCATATTCCGCATGGATCGAGGACATGGTCGTGGCCGAAGGCTGGCGTGCGCAGGGAGTGGGCAGGAAATTGCTCGATTCGGCGCTGGCCTGGGCCAAGTCGCGCGGCGCAACACGGGCGCAACTGCTGGTCGACCTCGACAACGCACCTGCGCTCGGGTACTACGATCATCTCGGCTGGCAAGCGACGCGTCTGGGGACGCGCAGGATATTCTTGAGCAGTTGAAGCCTGTCCGGGGTTTCGCCCGGCAAGGCATGCTTGACTTATCGGCAGGCAATAAAAAAGCGGGCACGAAAGTGCCCGCTTTTTTCCAGCTTTTTCCTGCGTTATTGCTTAGTAGTTGTAAGCACGTTCGCCATGGTCTGAGGTATCCAGACCTTCGCGTTCGGCTTCTTCGGTAACGCGCAGGCCGATCACGATATCGACCACCTTGAAGGCTACGAATGCAACGACGGCAGACCAGATGATCGCGGTGCCGACAGCCCAGCCTTGGGCAATCAGTTGCGCGCCCATGTCGAACTCGGCAGCAGCGTTGGCAACATAGTCATACCAGCTGGTACCGCCCAGTGCGGGGCTGGCGAATACGCCGGTAGCCATTGCACCGAAGATACCGCCGATCGCGTGGATGCCGAACACGTCGAGTGCATCGTCGTAGCCCAGCATGTACTTCACCTTGGCGACGAAGTAGTAGCACAGCGGGGAAACCAGCAGGCCAATCGCAAGCGCACCCATTGGGCCGACAAAGCCGCAGGCCGGGGTGATCGCCACCAGGCCGGCAACAGCGCCGGAAGCGGCACCCAGCATGGAAGGCTTGCTCTTGCCGAACCATTCCACCAGTACCCACGCCATGGTCGCAGCAGCGGTGGCCAGCGTGGTATTCAGGAATACCAGCGCGGTCAGGCCGTTGGCTTCAAGATTGGAGCCGGCGTTGAAGCCGTACCAGCCCACCCACAGCATCGCAGCGCCGACCATGGTCAGCGTCATGCTGTGCGGATGCAGCGCTTCCTTGCCGTAGCCGATGCGTTTGCCCAGCATGATGGCGCCTACCAGGCCGGCAATACCGGCGTTGATGTGCACCACGGTGCCGCCTGCGAAGTCGAGCGCGCCCTTCTGGAACAGCCAGCCCGCAGTGGCGGCGGCCGCTTCACCGGCAGCTGCGTCGGTGTAGGCGTCAGGACCTGCCCAGTACCACACCATGTGTGCGATCGGCAGATAGGAGAACGTGAACCATAGCGCTACGAACAGAAGTACGGCGGAAAATTTCATCCGCTCGGCAAAGGCACCGACGATCAGCGCCGGGGTGATGGCGGCAAAGGTCAGCTGGAACGCGATGTAGACATACTCTGGAATTACCACGCCCTTGCTCCAGGTGGCTGCCATGGATTCAGGGGTCACGCCGGAGAGGAAGGCCTTGGACAGGCTGCCGAAGAAGGCATTGCCCTCGGTGAAGGCGACACTGTAACCATATAGCGCCCACAGCACTGCCACCATCGAGAAGATCACAAATACCTGCATCAGTACCGACAGCATGTTCTTGGAACGCACCATACCGCCATAGAACAATGCCAGGCCGGGGATGATCATGAACGTGACCAGTGCGGTGGCAACCAGCATCCAGCTGGTGTCGCCCTTATCAGGCGTCGGGGCAGCCGCAGCTTCAGCAGGTGCGGCTTCGACCGGAGCAGCTTCAGCCGGAACAGCTTCGGCAGCCGGTGCCGGTGCAACTTCAGTTGTAGCGGCCGGAACAGCTTCCGGCATCGCTGCCTCTTCGGCGAAAACCAGGCCGCCAAAGCCCAGCGCGCCGATCAAGGCGAACATCGACAAAATACGCTTCATGGTGTTCTCCCCTTACAGCGCATCCGGACCGGTTTCACCGGTGCGGATGCGATAAACTTGTTCGAGATCGAAGATGAAAATCTTGCCGTCGCCGATCTTGCCGGTGCTGGCGGATTTTTCTATCGCTTCGATGACCTGGTCGAGCATATCGTCCTTGATGGCCGCTTCCAGCTTGACCTTGGGAAGAAAGTCGACGACATATTCGGCGCCGCGATACAGCTCTGTGTGCCCCTTTTGCCGACCAAAGCCTTTGACCTCGGTGACAGTGATGCCCTGCACGCCAATGGCGGAGAGGGCTTCACGCACTTCGTCAAGCTTGAACGGCTTGATGATAGCGGTGACAAATTTCATGTAAGTCTCCTGTTATAGAGTAGTAATAAGGCGCGGGCCAGGTTGCGCACTAGCCCGCAGCCGGATGCTGCGAAATTAGAACAGCTTTTGCACGAAGACGGTGAATTGGCCGTCACGCATTTCTTCCGGCCAGAAGTCCTTGTCAGCGTTGTTGTCCGTCCAGTGGCCACCAACCTTGACACCATTGCTCCAGGCCTTGGTTACGCCAATCTTCCAGTCTTCGTAGTCATATTCATCGTTATCCACGCCGCCGACTTCGCCGTCGAACATGAAGGTGCCTACGTGCAGGTTAACGGTAAAGCCGCTTTCGCCCACTGGAATGTCGGCATTGGCTTCCCAGTACATCGTGCCTTCTGCATCGTCAAAGCCCCACGCCTCATCGGAAACCGCATACGATAGCTTGGAATTAACCCACTTGTAGCTCAGCGCGCCATAAACTTCGGTCGCATCGGTATCGGGAGCGCCGCTGTTGCCGGTACCTGGGTAGACATATTGCAATAGACCGACGTTGTAACCGATACCGGTATCGCCGAATGTGCTGGCATAACCGCCGTACAGGTCGAGCTCGAGGCTATTCGAGTCCATGTAGTCGTAATCGGTGGTCCAGCTGACATTGGATGCCCATGCGCCGAGATAGAAGCCGCTGGAGTGCGCGTAATCCACACCGCCTTGCAATGCCGCTGCCTCGTCGGTTTGCGTCATGCCGCGCCAGACATACTGGCTGAACAGGCCGATGTTATAAGTAACGGTATGGGGGGATGCCGGTTCAGCGGCGGCGGCAGGAGCTGCGGCTGCTTCTTCGGCAAGCGCCATGCCCGGCGTGACGAAACCGGCACCCAGCAAAGCGACTAACAAAATTGATTTACGCATAGTGCACCCTTTCAAATGGAACGAATAAAAAGAAACAAAGCAGAAAACTTGAAGCAACACTCGTGCCAAATATTGGGCGGCTCCGATTCGCAATCCTGGCATGCTGGGTGTAACATGAAAATTAATAAGTAATAAATTTATCTTTATATTTCAGTAAGATATAAGGCACCGAAGTAGTGCGGTACAGAAGGCGCGATCACTTTTGAATCTGATAAACTACTTCTTCACGGATTAGGAATCGTCATGCCGAATACCAAAATAATCGAAGAAATTGCCAGTAAAATCAGTCAGATGATTTCCAGTACTCCGGCGGCAGAGTTAGAGAAGAACCTGAATGCACTATTACGGGGCATGTTCACCAAATTGGAGCTTGTGACGCGCGAGGAGTTTGACGTGCAGACTCAAGTCTTGCAGCGGGCACGCGAACAACTGGATACGCTGGAAAAGAAATTGGCTGAGCTGGAGGCGCGCCAGCAACCATAGATGTTGAGCAACAAAAAGAAGAAAAATCATGGGACTTGCCGTTTTATATAGCCGTGCCTTGTCGGGTATGGATGCGCCACTGGTCACCGTGGAAGTGCATCTGGCCAACGGTTTGCCTAGCTTCCAGATCGTGGGCCTGCCTGAAACAGAGGTAAAAGAGAGCAAGGACCGCGTGCGCGCGGCATTGCAGACGTCGCGTTTCGAATTTCCTGCGCGGCGCATTACCGTCAACCTTGCGCCTGCCGACCTTCCCAAGGAAAGCGGCCGCTTCGACCTTCCCATCGCGCTGGGTATCCTTGCCGCTTCAGGGCAGATTCCAACCAACCGGCTTGAAGAGTACGAGTTCGCGGGCGAGCTTGCCTTGACAGGGGAATTGCGCCCGGTGCGAGGTGCATTGGCTATGACTTATAAGGCAAGTCGTGATGGACGCGCCTTTGTCCTGCCCCAAAACAGTGCGCAGGAAGCCGCTTTGGTGAAAACAGCGACCATTTACCCAGCCAACAATCTGCTCGACGTCTGCGCGCACCTGTCCGGGCAAGGCAGCTTGAGTCATTTCAGCGCTGAGCACCGCGGCGAGCAGATGCAATATCCAGACATGGCCGAAGTCAAAGGGCAGTCATTGCCCAAGCGCGCACTCGAAATCGCGGCGGCAGGTCAGCATAGCCTCCTGATGGCAGGCCCTCCCGGAACGGGGAAGTCGATGCTGGCCGCACGCTTTCCCGGCATCCTTCCGGAAATGACGGAAGACGAGGCATTGGAATCCGCAGCGCTGCAATCATTGAGCGGTTTCAAGGCGGAAAACTGGAAGCGCCGGCCTTATCGTGCTCCGCATCACACCGCCTCTGGCGTGGCATTGGTGGGTGGGGGCGGGCATCCGCGACCAGGCGAGATATCGCTGGCGCACCATGGGGTCCTTTTCCTCGATGAGCTGCCAGAGTTTTCGCGCACGGTGCTGGAGGTGTTGCGCGAGCCCCTCGAATCCGGCCATATCACGATCTCGCGCGCAGCCCGCCAGGCGGATTTTCCGGCCAAATTCCAGCTGGTGGCGGCGATGAACCCCTGCCCTTGCGGGTATCTGGGCCATCACAACAACAAATGCCGCTGTACCCCTGATCAGGTGGCGCGTTATCGGTCACGGATTTCGGGTCCGTTGCTGGATCGTATCGATCTGCATATCGAGGTGCCTGCGCTACGTGAAGACGAAATGATTTCAGGGACGGCAGGCGAATCCAGTGCGGCTGTCCGTAGCCGGGTGCAAGCGGCCCGCGATATCCAGATGCAGCGTCAGGCCAAATCGAACGCGCAGCTCGGTAGCGCCGAGGTGGACCGGTTGTGCGCGCCGGACGAAGCCGGGGCGGCTTTGTTGAAACAGGCGATCAGCCGGCTCAACCTGTCAGCGCGGGCGTATCACCGCATCCTGAAGGTCGCCCGTACCATCGCCGATCTGGCGGGAGGCAGCGAAATCAAGCCCCACCATATTGCCGAAGCGATCCAGTACCGACGGAACGAGGCGAAATAGGCATGCATGAATTGAGAAGCTGGCAGGAGGAGAAGCGCTCGGCTTACCTCTACCGCATCATTTCCGATGCGGAAAGCGGAACGCCGCGGCAATTGCTGTTCCTGGAGCTGGCGAAAGAGGCGGATAACCAATCCGCGCTCTGGGCAACCGAGCTGCGCAAGTCTGGCCATCCTGTTCCGGAAAAATACGTGCCGGACTTGCGCGTGCGCATTGTCGCCTGGCTAGTGCGCAGGCTGGGGCCGCGCAAAATCCGGCCGGTGCTGGCGGCAATCAAGATTCGCGGTTTGTCCGTATATTCCTCGCGGCGGTTCGGATTTCATCCGGTTCCCACTTCTGTCGAGGAAGTTGGCGCCAGCCACCGGGGCAGCGGCTCCTCGGGCGGGCTGCGCGCCGCGGTGTTTGGCGTCAACGACGGCCTGGTTTCGATCGCCTGCCTGGTGATGGGAGTGGCCGGGGCCTCCAGCGAGCACGGGGTCATCCTGCTGACCGGCGTTGCGGGGTTGCTGGCGGGAGCCTTGTCAATGGCGGCGGGGGAGTACGTATCCATGCGCTCCCAGCGAGAAATGTTCGAATACCAGATCGGATTGGAGCGCGACGAGCTGGCCCAATATCCCAACGAGGAAGCCGTCGAGCTGGCGCTGATTTACCGCGCCCGGGGCATGGGAGCAGGAGAGGCGCAGGAATTGGCGAAACGCATGGTTGCCGACCCGGACTGGGGCTTGGATACCCTGGCGCGCGAGGAACTGGGACTGAATCCCGATGAACTGGGTTCTCCGTGGACCGCGGCGCTGTCGTCGTTTTTTTCCTTCGCCGCCGGCGGCCTGGTCCCGTTGCTGCCTTATCTCTTCGACCTTCAGCGCCACCCCCTGCTGGTGGCCATCGTATTGACCGGCATCGCGCTTTTCGCCGTCGGCTCGGTACTTTCGCTCTTTACCGGACGCAATGCCATGTGGGGCGGTTTCCGCATGCTGGGCATCGGCGGGGCAGCGGGTTTGGTTACTTACCTGCTCGGCAACTGGATGGGCGGGCTCCTGAATTAACCTCGCCGGTTGCTTTCAGCAGCGGCAAGGATGTCTCTCTACCTCAAGGTATTCTATAATCATAGAGTTAAAGACCGGCTCGCTGGACAGCGGGACCGGTTGTTTTCTTTTGAGAGCCCGATGAAACAGGAATCCACTTTGCCGCACGCCATATCCCCTACCGAAGCCCGTCTGCGCGAGATTCTGTCCCGCCGCATCATGATCCTGGACGGCGCCATGGGGACGATGATCCAGCAGTACAAGCTGACGGAGCAGGATTATCGTGGCCAGCGTTTCCAGGATTTTGCCGCGCCCGCGGGCGAGCGCGAACTGTTCGTCAAAGGCAACAACGAGCTGCTGACGCTGACGCAGCCGCACATCATCCAGGAAATCCACGAGCAATACCTGGCTGCCGGCGCGGATATCGTCGAGACCAATACCTTCGGCGCGACCCAGGTCGCGCAGGACGATTACCACATGGCGCATCTCGTTTACGAGATGAACGTCGAGGCCGCCAGGCTGGCGCGTGCCGCGTGCGACAAGTACTCCACGCCCGACCAGCCGCGCTTCGTCGCGGGCGCGCTCGGGCCCACGCCCAAGACCGCTTCGATTTCGCCGGACGTCAACGATCCGGCGGCGCGCAATGTCACCTTCGACCAACTGGTGTCCGCGTACCTGGAGCAGACGCGCGGCCTGGTCGAGGGCGGCGTCGACATCCTGATGGTCGAGACCATCTTCGATACGCTCAACTGCAAGGCCGCGCTGTTCGCGATCGATACCTTCTTCGAGGAAACCGGCCAGCGCCTGCCGATCATGATCTCGGGCACCGTGACCGACGCGTCCGGCCGCATCCTGTCCGGCCAGACGGTGCCTGCGTTCTGGAATTCGGTGCGCCACGCGCGCCCGCTGACCATCGGCCTCAACTGCGCGCTCGGCGCGACGCTCATGCGGCCCTATGCGGAAGAGCTATCCAGGATCGCCGACACCTATGTCTGCATCTATCCCAATGCCGGCCTGCCCAATCCGATGTCGGACACCGGCTTCGACGAGGAACCGAAAGATACGTCCTCGCTGCTCAAGGAGTTTGCCGAGAGCGGCTTCGTGAACATCGCCGGCGGCTGCTGCGGCACCACGCCGGCGCACATCCGGGCAATCGCCGAGGAGGTGCGAGGCGTTGCCCCGCGCAAGATTCTCGAAGTGCCGCATGCGACGCGGCTTTCCGGGCTGGAGCCGTTCACCATCGATGACAGTTCGCTGTTCGTGAACGTGGGCGAGCGTACCAATGTCACCGGCTCCAAGGCGTTCGCGCGCATGATCCTCAACGGCCAGTACGAGGAAGCGCTGAGCGTTGCGCGCCAGCAGGTCGAAAACGGCGCGCAGGTGATCGACATCAACATGGACGAGGGCATGCTGGACGCGGTCGCCGCGATGACGCACTTCCTCAACCTGATCGCCTCCGAGCCGGACATTGCCCGCGTGCCGGTGATGATCGACTCCTCCAAGTGGTCGGTGATCGAGGCGGGCCTGAAGTGCGTACAGGGCAAGTCCATCGTCAACTCGATCTCGATGAAGGAGGGCGAGGAAGAGTTCCTGCGCCAGGCCAAACTGTGCCGCCGCTACGGCGCTGCAGTCATCGTGATGGCCTTCGACGAGAAAGGCCAGGCCGATACCTTCGAGCGCAAGATCGAGATCTGCAAGCGCGCCTACGACCTGCTGGTGGAGAAGGTCGACTTCCCGCCCGAGGACATCATCTTCGACCCGAACATCTTCGCGATTGCGACCGGCATCGAGGAGCACAACAACTACGCGGTCGACTTCATCAACGCGACGCGCTGGATCAAGCAGAACCTGCCCTATGCGAAGATTTCCGGCGGCGTGTCGAACGTGAGCTTCAGCTTCCGCGGCAACGATCCGGCGCGCGAAGCGATCCATACCGTCTTCCTCTACCACGCGATCCAGGCCGGCATGACCATGGGCATCGTCAACGCCGGGATGATGGGCGTTTACGACGACCTCAACTCCGAGCTGCGCGAGCGCGTGGAGGACGTGGTGCTGAACCGTCGCCCGGACGCGACCGAGCGCATGATCGAGATTGCCGGGACGCTGAAGGCGGGCGGCAAGAAGGAAGCGTCCATCCAGGAGTGGCGCGGCACGCCGGATAACCCGGTGCCGGTGAACAAGCGCCTGGAACATGCGATGGTGCACGGCATCACCGACTTCATCGTGGAGGATACCGAGGAAGCGCGCCAGCAGATCATGCAAAACGGCGGGCGCCCGATCAACGTGATCGAAGGCCCGCTGATGGACGGCATGAACGTCGTCGGCGACCTGTTCGGCCAGGGCAAGATGTTTCTGCCGCAGGTGGTGAAGTCGGCGCGCGTGATGAAGCAGGCGGTGGCGCACCTGATCCCCTTCATCGAGGAAGAAAAGCGACTGGAGCAGGAGCGCACCGGCGTCGTCGCCAAGCCCAAGGGCAAGGTCGTCATCGCGACCGTCAAGGGCGACGTGCACGACATCGGCAAGAACATCGTCTCGGTGGTGCTGCAGTGCAACAACTTCGAGGTGGTGAACATGGGCGTGATGGTGCCCGCCGCGGAAATCCTGGCGATGGCCAAGGCGGAGAATGCCGACATCATCGGCCTCTCCGGACTGATCACGCCGTCGCTGGAGGAAATGGCGCACGTCGCACGCGAAATGCAGCGCGACCCGCACTTCAACGGCCTGAAGACGCCGCTCCTGATCGGCGGAGCGACGACGTCGCGCGCGCATACCGCCGTCAAGATCGCGCCGCATTACGACGGCCCGGTGATTTACGTGCCCGATGCCTCGCGCTCGGTGTCGGTGATGCAGTCGCTGCTCACGCCGGAACAACGCGATGCCTACATTGCCGAAGTGGCGAACGACTACGACCGCGTGCGCACGCAGCACGCCGGCAAGAAAGGCATCCCGTTGCTGACGCTGGCCGAAGCGCGCGCGAACAAGGCGAAGCTGGAATTCACCGGCCGCCATGCTCCCGTCAAGCCGAAATTCATCGGGCGGCGCGTGATCGACAACTTCGACCTCGCCACGCTGGCGGACTATATCGACTGGGGCCCGTTCTTCCAGACCTGGGACCTGGCGGGCGCCTACCCGGCGATCCTGTCCGACCCGGTGGTGGGCGACGCGGCGAGCAAGCTGCTGCAGGAAGGGCAGGCCATGCTGAAGCGCATCATCGAGGGCCGCTGGCTGACCGCGAGCGGCGTGGTGGCGCTGTTTCCCGCGAATACCGTGAACGATGACGATATCGAAATCTATACCGACGATACACGCAGCGAAGTGGCCTTCACCTGGTACGGCATGCGCCAGCAGACCGTCAAGCCGGTGATCGACGGCGTGCCGCGCCCCAACCAGTGCCTGGCCGATTTCATCGCGCCCAAATCCTCAGGCATCGCGGATTACATCGGCCTGTTCGCGGTGACCGCCGGCCTCGGCGTCGAGAAGCACGAGCAGCGCTTCCTCGACGCGCACGACGACTACAACAGCATATTGCTGAAATCCCTCGCCGACCGGCTGGCCGAGGCATTTGCCGAATACCTGCATGCGCGCGTGCGCACCGACCTGTGGGGGTATGCGGCGGACGAGAAGCTCAGCAATGCCGAGCTGATCAAGGAGAAATACCAGGGCATACGCCCGGCGCCCGGCTATCCCGCCTGCCCCGACCACACGGTCAAGCCGGACATGTTCAGGATTTTGCGGCCGGAAGAGATCGGCATGAAGCTGACCGAATCGTTCGCGATGTCTCCTGCGGCGGCGGTGTCCGGTTTCTACCTCGCCCATCCCGAGTCCCGCTATTTCAGCGTCGACAAAATCGGCGAAGACCAGTTAAATGACATGGCGGCACGCCGTGGCCTGACAAAAGACTACCTGGAGCGCTGGCTGGCTCCGAACTTGTCTTGAGGCGAGCGCGTGCCTAACGAAAATTGCCATCCGGAAGAGATGACCGGCAAGGACGGAGCGACGACACACTGATGCATATTCATATCCTCGGAATCTGCGGCACCTTTATGGGCGGCATCGCGGTACTGGCGAAGGCCGCCGGCCACCGCGTCACCGGCTGCGATGCCAATGTCTATCCGCCGATGAGCACCCAGCTCGAAGCGCAGGGCATCGAATTGATCGAAGGCTTCGACAGCGAGCAACTGGCGCTGAAGCCGGACATCTTCGTCATCGGCAACGTGGTGTCGCGCGGCAACCCGCTGATGGAGGAAATCCTCAATCGCGGCCTGCCTTACATTTCCGGCCCGCAATGGCTGGCTGAGAACGTATTGCATGACAAATGGGTGCTTGCTGTGGCCGGCACGCATGGCAAGACGACCACCAGTTCCATGCTGGCGTGGATACTGGAATACGCCGGGTTGGCGCCGGGATTCCTGATCGGCGGCGTGCCGGAAAACTTCGGCGTTTCCGCACGGCTTCCGGGCGCGCCGCGCCAGGAGCCGAAAGGCCGCTCGCCGTTTTTCGTGATCGAGGCGGACGAATACGACACCGCTTTTTTCGACAAGCGCTCCAAGTTCGTGCATTACCGCCCGCGTACCGCCGTGCTCAACAACCTTGAATTCGACCATGCGGATATCTTCGCCGACCTCGCCGCGATCGAAACCCAGTTCCACCATCTGGTGCGTACGGTTCCCGGCAGCGGGCTGGTAGTCGCCAACGGGCGTGAGGATAGCCTGGATCGCGTGCTGCAGCGTGGTTGCTGGACACCGGTGGAGCGGTTTGGGACTGAACATGGTTGGTTCGCGGGCGAAACGGCGGCTGACGGCAGTTTCGAAGTGCTTCTCGGCGGCAAGCTGCAAGGCCGCGTGCAATGGGAGCTGCTGGGCGAACATAACCGCATGAATGCATTGGCCGTGCTGTCCGCGGCGCGGCATGTCGGCGTACCGGCCGATGTGGGAATAGAAGCACTGGGCGCCTTCCGCAACGTCAAGCGGCGCATGGAAGTGCGCGGCATGGTCGACGGCATCACCGTGTACGACGATTTCGCGCACCACCCTACCGCGATCGCAACAACCGTGGCCGGACTGCGTGCCAAGGTCGGCACGTCGCGCATCCTTGCGGTGCTGGAGCCGCGATCCAATACGATGAAGCTGGGCGTGATGAAAGCCGCGTTGCCGGGCAGCCTGAAGGATGCGGACCGCGTGTTCTGCTATGCGGCCAATCTCGGCTGGGATGCTGCTGCTGCTCTTGAGCCCCTGGGTGAGATTGCCTCCACGAGCGAAGACTTGGGCCAAATGGTCGAAGCCATCGCCGGCGAGGCCCGGCCGGGTGACCATGTCCTGGTGATGAGCAACGGCGGTTTCGGCGGCATTCACCAGAAGCTGCTGGAGAGGCTGCGGGCTTGAACGGTCTCGCTGACTGGATCAAAAGCACGCTGGGCGTCGCCCTCGTGTTTTCAGTCGTCGCGCATGCAATACTGATTGCCGGTCTCGGCTTCACCAAGCCGGAAGAAAAGAAACTGCAGGACAAGGCGAAAGCGCTCGAAGTGGTGCTGGTGAACGCCAAAACCAAGGAAGCGCCGATCAAGGCGGATGCCTTGGCGCAATCCAATCTCGACCGTGGCGGGAATACCGAGTCCGATCGACGCATGAAATCGCCGTTGCCGGTACCCAAAACCCCTCCCGCAGAAAAAGCCGACAAACTGGCTGCCGAAACCAAGCAGGCCAAGCTCAAGGCCGCCGCCAAGCAATCGGAAGCGCCGCGCAAGCAGCAACATGTTGCCGAACAGGAAAAGCCGGCGCAGGAAGTGATCACCAAGCAGCAGTCGCCGCAGAAAGTGGAAAGCGAGCCGACGCAGCAGGCCGAAGCCGTCGAGCCGGAGCAGGGTAAGCATGAGGAAAAGCCTACCATCCTCAATACCGCCGATCTGGTAGCGCGCAGCCTGGATGCCGCGCGCCTGGAAGCGCAACTTTCAAAGAATATGGATGCCTACCAGAAACGGCCCAAGCGCAAATTCATCGGCGCGCGGGTCAGGGAATACCGCTTCGCGAGTTACGTCGAGGCCTGGCGGCAGAAGGTCGAAAAGGTAGGCAATCTGAATTACCCTTCGGAGGCGAAGGCGCAGAAGCTTTATGGCCGATTAACGCTGACCGTATCCATACGCGCCGACGGCAGCGTGGAGAAAATCGAGCTCAACCGGAGTTCGGGGCACAAGGTCCTGGATGACGCGGCGCAACGCATTGTCGAGCTCGCTTCGCCTTACTCCGCATTCCCCGAAGAGGTGCGCCAGGACACGGATATCATCGAGATTACCCGCACCTGGACGTTTACCCGGGAAGACACCCTATATTCAGGAGAATGACCCTTGTCCTATTACGAGCGCCACGTTTTTTTCTGTCTCAATCGCCGCGACGACGGATCGCCCTGCTGCTGCGATCACGATGCGGAAGGGATGTTCGATTACGCCAAAAAGAAGGTCAAGAAGCTGGGCATGAACGGTGAAGGCAAGGTGCGCGTCAACCGCGCCGGCTGTTTCGACCGTTGCTCGGAAGGTCCCTTGCTGGTGGTATATCCGGAAGCGGTTTGGTATACCTTCATCGATCAGGACGACATCGATGAAATTATCGAAAGCCACCTGAAGCAGGGAAAGGTCGTGGAGCGTCTCAAGGTCTAAACGTCGCCGATTTTTCCGGCCAAGGTCGCGCGTAATGCGGCGGCAAGCCCGGGGAGCTGGGGTGCCCTTGCTTCAGGGCGCTTGATCTCGCCCCAGATCGGATTCGGAAAGTGCCGGTCGTCCGCAAAACGCGGAATGACATGCCAGTGCAGGTGGGGTACCACATTGCCCAGACTCGCCAGATTGATCTTGTCCGGCTTGACCGCCTCGCGCACCGCGGACTCGACTGCAAATACCACCCTCATCAATTGGTCCCGCTCCGGCTCGCTCAGGTCGCTCATTTCCTTCACGTGACGGTTGAGAATGATCCGGCAGAAGCCGGGATAGCTCGGGTCATCGACCAGTACCACGCGGCACAAGGCGCTTTGCCATAGCGTTTCGCCGCCGGATTGATCGCAAAGTTCGCAGGCCATTGTCCACTCGCAAAAAATTGAAATAAAAATACGCCGGAAGCTCGCGCTTACCGGCGTATTCATTTTGCCAGCAGAAACTGCTTAAGCGAAATTGGCCTGGGCGAAATCCCAGTTGGCGAGATTGTTCAGGAAATTCTCCACGAACTTCGCGCGCAGGTTGCGATAGTCGATGTAGTAGGCGTGCTCCCAGACGTCGATGGTCAGCAGGGCCTTGTCGCCCGTGGTCAGCGGCGTACCGGCGGCGCCCATGTTGACGATGTCGACGGAGCCGTCCGCCTTTTTCACCAGCCAGGTCCAGCCGGAACCGAAGTTGCTGACGGCGGAAGCCTGGAAGGCCTTCTTGAATTCATCGAAAGAACCCCATTTGGCATCGATGGCCGTTTCGAGCGCGCCAGTCGGGGCACCGCCGCCGTTCGGCTTCATGCTGTTCCAGAAGAAGGTGTGATTCCAGACTTGGGCGGAATTGTTGTAAATGCCGCCAGAGGATTTCTTGATGATGTCTTCCAGGGCGGCGTTCTCGAATTCGGTGCCCTTGATCAGATTGTTCAGGTTGGTGACATAAGTCTGATGGTGCTTGCCGTAGTGGAATTCCATGGTCTCGGCGGAAATGTGGGGCGCCAGGGCGTCCTTGGCATAAGGCAGCGCGGGAAGTTGATGTTCCATTTGAAGTCCTTTCGTGCGGGGGATTGAAAATCGAGGGCCGTATTTTGCCACAAAAAATTGAGTCGGCTGGTCGGGTATTGGTTGACAAGCGAATTCAGGGTTTGTTCTTTTTTGCGCGGGGATGGGCCTGATCGTAGACTTTGGCGAGATGCTGGAAATCGAGGTGGGTATAGACCTGCGTGGTGCTGATATTGGCATGCCCCAGCATTTCCTGTACCGCCCGCAGATCGCCGCTGGACTGCAAGACATGCGTGGCAAAGCTGTGCCGCAGCATATGCGGATGCACGTTGCCGGCAATACCCTGTTTGATGGCCCAGGTTTTGAGCCGATATTGCACGGCTCTGGGCGTCAGGCGCTTGCCGGCGCGTCCGACGAAAAGCGCGGTTTCCTCTTCGGATTTAAGGAGGGCGCGTTGCGGCAGCCACTTCTGGATGGCGGCAATGGCATATTGGCCGACCGGAACGATGCGCGTCTTGTTGCCTTTGCCGGTGACGGTGACGGTTCCCTCGGATAAATCCAGCCCGTCCAGGTCGAGGTTAATCAGTTCTGCGAGGCGCAGCCCGGAGGAGTAAAACAGTTCGAGTATCGCATGGTCGCGCAAGGCCAGGGCGTCACCATCCTCGATATCCACCAACCGGCTGGCTTGCTCGGGCGAGAGCGCCTGCGGCAGTGCTTTTGCCGATTTGGGCGGGCGCATGCCGACGCAGGGATTATTGTCGATACCATGGCGCCGCGACAGAAAGGCGAAAAAACCGCGCCAGGCAGACAGCGCGCGGGCGATACTTTTGCCGCCGATGCCGCGGCCATGCAACGTCGCGATAAAACGGCGGATGTGCGCCGTTTCTATATCCTGAAAGGGTGTTTCGCCAGCTAATCCTTGCAACGTACGGATGTCGCGCGCGTAGTTCTCGCAAGTGAGGGGACTCAAGCCCCGCTCGTGCGAGAGGTGGTCCAGATAGGCGGCCAGCAGATCCAACGCGCGGCGGAGCTAAAGGATGTAACGCAGCAGCGCCACGCTGAGCAGTTCGCCGATGCGTTTCAGGTAGAGCGTTCCCATTTCGGGATAGAAACGCTGCGCATCTTCGCTGGCCAGGACCAGCAAGCCGAATACGTTTTCCCCGCGCAGGGGGATCAGGGCAAAGGATTTGAGCGGGGCGTTCGTTTCGCCGAACCAGCCGTCCAGGCTTAGCGATGGGTTATTGCCGCAATAGGGGGCCGCCAAACCTTGCGCCCAGGCACGTACCGTTTCATCAACCTCGCCAAACTCGCCGCCGGCGCTGTCGCCTTCGCTCTGAGGTTTTGCCCACAGGCGGACCGCGACGTGCGGCACCTGGAAGTCCTCGCGCAAATTATGTGTCACCATCTGGACCAACGCGTCAAAACTGCGGGCAGCGAGGATGCCCAATGTCAGGCGGTGCACCTTGTCGCTGAGAGTGTCATTCTCCTCGCCAAACTGGATCAGTTCAGAAAGCTTGACTTCCAGGATGCGGATTTTGTCGCGCTGCGCCAGTTGCTGGCGTTCAGCGAGCGAGATCGTGCCGCTGCCGTGTGGGCTGGGCAAGTAGATTTCGGTGAGGAGGTGCGCGTTGCGTTCAAAAAAGGCGGGGTTGGCGCGCAGGTGTTCGGTAATTTGGTCTTCGGTGAGTTGCATGTGTATTCCTCAAGAGTTAAACGGTAATTTCGCCTTCGAATACCGTTACAGCGGGACCGGTCATCAGTACCGGATTGCTGCCGCCGTCCCAGCGTATGGAAAGTTCGCCGCCGCGCATGGCGACAGCGACCGGTGACGCGAGGTTTCCCCACTGGATGCCGGTAACAGCGGCTGCGCAAGCGCCTGTGCCGCAAGCCAATGTTTCGCCTGAGCCCCGTTCGTATACACGCAGTTTGATGCGGTGCGCGTCGACGATTTGCATAAAGCCAGCATTGACGCGCTGGGGGAAGCGGTCATGGTGTTCGATCAGCGGGCCTTGCTCGGCCACAGGCGCAGCGTCCACGTTTTTCACGATCTGAACAGCATGTGGATTGCCCATCGATAACGCGCCTATCGTGACCTCTGCATGGCCAACCTCAAGGTCGTATGCGAGCGCCTGCTCCTTAGTGACGAACGGAATATCGGCGGGCGCGAAGCGGGGGGCGCCCATATCCACGGTCACCTGCCCGTCGTCTTCCAATCGCGGCCGAATAATGCCGCAAGCGGTTTGCACGCGGATTTCCTTTTTGTCGGTGAGTTGCTGGTCGTGCACGAAACGCACGAAACAACGCGCACCGTTGCCGCACTGTTCGACTTCGCCACCGTCCGCATTGAAAATACGGTAGCGGAAATCGGCATCGGGCACGGTCGGTTTTTCCACCAGCAGCAGCTGGTCGCAACCCACGCCAAAATGGCGGTCGGCAAAGAAGCGGATTTGCGCAGGAGTGAGGGAAATCTGTTGGCGTATTGCATCGATGACGACGAAATCGTTGCCTACTCCCTGCATTTTCGTAAATTTTATTTTCATGGCTGCTTATTCTAAGTCATGCGCCGCTGCCGGAACAGCGACGGGAGGCGGTTCCACTCCCTTGGGCTTGCGATGGCGCGGATAGCTCCATAAATACTGTTCCGGCTTGCGCAGGATCAGGCGTTCAATTGCCTGATTGATTGCTTGGGGCGTAGGGTCGGTGTCCAAAGGCTCGATATGCATGATGAAGCCGCGTCCCCATGGCAAGCGTTCGCCAAATGCCATCAGCACCTTGGCTCCGGTCGATTGGGCCAAGCGATGCGCCAAGGTCATCGTATAAGCGGGGCGTCCGAAGAAGTCGGCCCATTCGCCCTCGTTCTTGCCGGGATTCTGGTCGGGCAGGATGCCGATGGCATCGCCCTTTTTTAATGCCCTCACCAACTCGCGCACGCCTTTGAGCGTGGTGGGGGCCAGGTTGATGTTGCCCCGCGCCCGGCCGGACTCGATCAAAGGCGCGAGCCACGCCTGGCGCGGGGGGCGATACAGAACGCTGATTGGACGATGGGCAGAGTAGTATTGGGCCGTGATTTCAAAGCAGCCGAGATGCGGGGTCAGGAAGATGATGCCGCGCTTGTCGCGCCAGGCTTCCTCAACATGCCCCCAGCCATGGCAGGCGCGCATCCATTTCAGGATTTTCTTTTGTGGGCGCAGCCAGATGGCGATGATTTCCAGCGCCCCTTTGCCGGATTCCGCCATGCTGCGGCGGACCATGCTTTTCAGTTCGGTGGTGTCGCGGGCAATGCCGCTGGCAACGATATTCTCATGCGTGCGCCGGGCCATTCTTCCGGTACCGAAGTACCACCAACCGACGACGCTGCCGATGGCATGTATCGCTGGCAGGGGAAGGTGCGCGATTATCCGCAGCAACCAGGTGCGCATGAATTCCTTTTTCACTCAGAGCGTAATTTGCTATTCTAGCAACCTTTTACCTCGCAATAACTGAGCGATATCGAATGAGCGACTACCTGTTTACTTCCGAATCCGTGTCCGAAGGCCATCCCGACAAGGTGGCGGATCAGATCTCCGATTCCATCCTGGATGCAATCCTGGCGCAGGACCCGACGGCCCGCGTGGCTGCGGAGACGCTGACCAATACCGGCCTGGTCGTGCTTGCCGGCGAAATCACGACTTCCGCCAACGTGGATTACATCAAGGTGGCGCGCGATACCATCAAGCGCATCGGTTACGACAACACCGATTACGGCATCGACTACAAGGGCTGTGCCGTGCTGGTCGCGTATGACAAGCAATCGCCCGATATCGCGCAAGGCGTGGACAAGGCGGAAGACGATCCCCTCGACCAGGGTGCCGGCGACCAGGGCCTGATGTTCGGGTTCGCCTGCGACGAAACCCCGCAACTGATGCCGCTGCCTATCTGGCTCGCGCATCGATTGGTGGAGCGCCAATCGCATTTGCGCAAGGACGGCCGTCTCCCTTGGCTGCGCCCGGATGCCAAGTCGCAGGTGACCGTGCGCTACGTGGATGGCAAGCCATATGCCATCGATACCGTGGTGCTCTCCACTCAGCATGCGCCGGAAATGCACCTCGACTCGATCCGCGAGGCGGTGATCGAGGACATCATCAAGCCGGTGCTTCCCAAGGAGCTGATTCACGGCGAAATCAAATATCTGGTAAACCCCACAGGGCGCTTCGTGATCGGTGGTCCGCAGGGCGATTGCGGCTTGACCGGCCGCAAGATTATCGTCGACACTTATGGCGGCTCCAGCCCGCATGGCGGCGGCGCCTTCTCCGGCAAGGACCCTTCCAAGGTTGACCGCTCGGCCGCTTATGCCGGTCGTTACGTCGCCAAGAATATCGTGGCTGCCGGTCTTGCAACGCGTTGCTCGGTACAGGTTTCCTACGCCATCGGTGTTGCGCGCCCGACCAGCGTGATGGTCGAGACTTACGGCACGGGTAAGGTGAGCAACGAAAAGCTGACCGAGCTGGTACTGAAACACTTCGACCTGCGGCCCAAGGGCATCGTCAAGATGCTCGACCTGTTGCGTCCGATTTATGCCAAGACTGCCGCCTATGGACACTTTGGCCGCGACGAGCCGGAATTCACCTGGGAGTCGACCGACAAGGCGCAAGCGCTGCGGGCTGATGCCGGGCTCTAAGCACTGGAAATAAGGTAATTAAGACGGCGGAGCACGCAATGCTCCGCCGTTTTCATTTCGGCTGCGCATTGCAAAAAGCCGAATCGGCTTTATAATTGCGACCTTACCGAGGAGCGCTGCGACGGAATTCTCCGCCAGGCTCGGTTTCGATGAACTGCGCTTACCTTAACCGTGCCGGGCACGGGAAACGGGTGAGCAGTCCCCTTCCCCCCGGCCACACATTCAGGATGAACGATATGAATACCGTGGCTGACTTCAAAGATTACGTGGTTGCCGACATGAGCCTTGCCGCCTGGGGGCGCAAGGAAATCGCCATTGCCGAGACGGAAATGCCCGGGCTGATGGCGATCCGCGAGGAATACGCAGCGAGCAAGCCTTTGAAAGGCGCGCGCATTACCGGATCGCTGCACATGACGATCCAGACCGCGGTGCTGATCGAGACGCTGAAGGACCTGGGCGCGGAAGTGCGCTGGGCCTCCTGCAACATCTATTCGACGCAAGACCATGCGGCTGCGGCCATCGCGGCCGGCGGCACTCCCGTATTCGCGGTCAAGGGCGAAACGTTGGAGGAATACTGGGATTACACCCACCGCATTTTTGAATGGGCGGATGGCGGCTATTCCAACATGATTCTGGACGACGGCGGCGATGCGACGCTGCTGTTGCATCTGGGGGCGCGTGCCGAGAAGGATGCTTCCCTCCTGAACAATCCGGGCAGCGAAGAAGAAGTTTGCCTGTTCAATGCAATCAAGGCCAAGTTGGCCAGCGACAAGACGTGGTATTCCACGCGCTTGGCGCAGATCAAGGGTGTGACCGAAGAAACCACTACGGGTGTGCATCGTTTGTACCAGATGCATGAACGCGGCGAGTTGAAATTCCCGGGCATCAACGTCAACGACTCGGTGACCAAGTCCAAGTTCGACAATCTCTACGGTTGCCGCGAATCGCTGGTGGATGGTATCAAGCGGGCGACCGATGTGATGGTGGCCGGCAAGGTTGCCGTTGTGGCCGGTTACGGCGATGTGGGCAAGGGTTCCGCGCAAGCATTGCGCGCCTTGTCAGCACAGGTGTGGGTGACCGAGATCGACCCCATTTGCGCACTGCAAGCCGCGATGGAAGGGTACCGCGTGGTGACCATGGACTATGCCTGCGAGCACGGCGATATTTTCGTCACCGCCACCGGCAATTACCACGTGATCACGCACGAGCACATGAAGCGCATGAAAGACCAGGCTATCGTCTGCAACATCGGCCACTTCGACAACGAGATCGACGTCGCCTCCCTGTCCGAGTATGGCTGGGACGAGATCAAGCCCCAGGTCGACCATGTGATTTTCCCGGACGGCAAGCGCATCATCCTGCTGGCCAAGGGGCGCCTGGTAAACCTCGGTTGCGGTACCGGCCACCCGAGCTATGTGATGAGTTCGTCCTTTGCCAACCAGACCATCGCGCAGATCGAGCTGTACACCAATATTTCGCAATATCCGGTCGGCGTTTACACGCTGCCCAAGCATCTGGACGAGAAGGTGGCGCGCCTGCAGCTGAAGAAGCTGAATGCGCAACTGACGGTATTGTCCGATGAGCAGGCGGCTTATATCGGCGTATCCAAGGCTGGTCCGTACAAGCCCGAGCACTACCGCTACTAAGGTAGTCAACAGCCCGCTCCGCGGGCAGCTATTGGAGGAGAAAGCAATGAAACTGATCGTTGTCTGGTTGCTCAATGCACTCGCGTTGCTGGCTGTTGCCTATCTGATGCCGTCCATCCATGTGTCCGGTTTTACCGGTGCCTTGATCGCCGCTGCGGTGATCGGCCTGGTGAATATGCTGATCCGGCCGGTGCTGGTGCTGCTGACGCTACCTGTCACGGTAGTGACGCTGGGCCTGTTCATCCTGGTGATCAACGGTCTGCTGTTCTTTTTTGTCGGCAGCATTCTGCAGGGGTTCCAGGTCGAAAGCCTCTGGTCGGGCATCCTGGGAGCATTGCTCTACAGCCTGTTCTCCTGGGTGCTGGCAACGGTCGTGCTGGGCGGCAAAGATTAATCATTGAAAATGAACGATACGCCTGTGATCAGTTTTGAGTTTTTCCCGCCGAAGACGGCGGAAGGCATGGTGAAGCTGCATGCCGCGCGCCAGCAGCTGGCCCAGCTGCAGCCCAAGTTTTTCTCGGTGACCTTTGGCGCGGGCGGCTCGACACGCGAGCGTACGCTCGAAACCGTGCTGGAAATACAGGCGCATGGCATCGTGGCCGCGCCGCATCTTTCCTGTATCTCGGCGACACGAGAGGAGATACGCGCCATACTCGCCCAGTACCGTGAGCATGGCATTCGCCATCTGGTGGCCTTGCGCGGCGATCATCCCTCCGGCGAGGTCGCGGCCAGCGATTTCCACTATGCCAGCGAACTGGTGTCGTTCATTCGGCAGGAAACCGGCGACTGGTTCGAGATCGAAGTGGCTGCTTATCCGGAATGCCACCCGGAAGCACTGTCAGCGCAAGCCGATCTGGCTTCGTTCAAGCGCAAGGTGGATGCCGGCGCGAACGCGGCCATTACCCAGTATTTTTATAACACCGACGCCTATTTCCAGTTCATGGAAGAGTGCGCGAGTGTAGGCATCTCGGTTCCTGTCGTTCCAGGCATCATGCCGATCTACAATTTTGCGCAGCTCTCGCGCTTCTCGGCTGTATGCGGGGCCGAGATTCCGCGCTGGTTACGACTGCGATTGCAGGATTATGGCGACGATCTTCCGTCCTTGCGTGCGTTCGGCCTGGATGTCGTGACGGAGCTATGTGACCGTTTGCTGAGGGGTGGGGCGCCCGGATTGCATTTCTATACGCTCAACCAGGCAGGCGCCATTTCGACGGTTTGCCAGCGATTGGGCTTGTAGCCTGTCGGGGAAGGATTAGCTTCCCCGGATGAAACAGCTTATAGCGCTGGCGCTCAAAAGGCTGGGATACCTTGCGGAAAGGTGATGATGCTTTTGCGGGTCAATCCCCGGCCTCTTGCGCACCAAGGCGCTGTAATATGAATTGCATGCCGAGCTAGCCTTTAATGCAGTGTAGGGCGAGTGTCGCTGAACAGCGCATCCTCGACAAAAAGATAATCCCCGGCTTTCCCCTGATTCCACAAAGCCATCAATACGATCCATTTCGTTTCTTCGAGCGAAATCGCTTCCGGCAATGCCATGGCGCGATCAATGACCAGTTCCCGCTGTGCAGGATTGAGAACGCCGGCCTGCTCGAGGAACATCAGGAATCCCAGGCTTTCGCTGCTGATCTTCTTGGTTTCGATGTCGTTGTAGATGCGCAGCATTCCGCTACTGGCGATGTTCGCCTGCATTTCTTCCTGCGACATGACTTCCAAAGTATTGAACCAGTCGAAGGCGCCATGGATATCCGCATCTTCAAAACCTGCTGCGGATAATTCTTTTGCAAGGGTATGTTGATCGGGATGAATATTGGCTTCGAAATAATTTTCGAAAAGATAGACGAGGACTTCAAACATTCGGGCTCCTCATTCAGACAAAAATTTAAGCGAGGCGCTGGTACCGTCCTCCCGGGAGGCTTGCGACTTTGCCTTCCAGTTCCAGCACTAGCAGCATGCTGGAAAGGGATTCGCTCGTCAAGCCACTGCGCTCGATTAATCCATCCATCGTAACGGCATCGTATCCCATGCATACCAATAACGGATTTTCGGTCTCGGGGTCTGCTGTTTGCGCTGTCCCCGTTTCCAACGCAGGCAGTTCGCCCAGTTCTTCCAGAATGTCATGGATACTGTCGACCAGTTTGGCCCCTTGCTTGATCAACTGGTGGCAGCCTTTGGCGACTGGCGAATGGATGGAGCCAGGGATGGCAAATACCTCGCGGCCCTGTTCAGCTGCAAGCCGTGCCGTGATCAGCGAGCCGCTCTGCAGGTTGGCTTCGACGACTAGGCAGCCGCGCGCAAGACCGCTGATGATCCGATTCCGGCGCGGGAAATTTTGAGCCATCGAAGGCGTGCCGAGCGGAAACTCGGAAATGAGGAGGCCTCGTTCGGCGATGTCGTGTGCGAGCTGGCGATGTTTCGCGGGATAAACGATATCGAGCCCGGTACCGACAGCGGCGATCGTGCTGCCTTGCCCCTGCAAGGCACCGCGATGCGCCGCGCCATCGATACCCAACGCCATGCCGCTGACAATGCAATAACCGCTATCGCTTAATGCTTTGGCAAATGCCTCGGCGGTTTTTTCACCTTGCGGTGTGGAGTTTCGACTGCCGACGATGGCCATCGCAGGGGTGTTCAGAAGTTCAAGCCGGCCCTTGCAGTAAAGGAGGGGAGGAGGGTCCGGGATTTCCAGCAAGGCGCGCGGATAATGCGCATCCGCCAGCGTGATCAGGTAATTGCCGGCACGCTCCAGCCAGGCCAATGCGGGCGCCACGGATTCTGCATTGGGCCCTTTCGAAATGTGCTCGGCAACGTTATCCGGCACCACTTTGCGCAACTCACTGCGCGAAGCGGCGTAGATATGCTCGGGGGAGCCAAAATGGCTGAGCAGGGCACGGTAGGATTGGGCACCCAACCCCTCGATCAGGCTCAGCCCAACCCACAGCGCCGCCTCTTCGGGCGTTGTGCTGTCCGGTTTTTCCAAGGGTCAGGGTGTCGCGACGATGTCCGGCGCTTGTATCTGGCGTTCGGATTGCATCACTAGGGCATAAGAGACGCGCTCGAAGGTGCGGAATACCATTAGCAACCCGACGCGCTCGTCCGGAAGCTTGATCTCTTCGGCATCGGGCTGGCCATCCACGCGCCTCGAGCCGATGCGGGTCTGTACTCTGCCTTCCTCGTCGCGTTTGAGGCTGCCGTCTTCATTGCGCTCCAGGTTGACGTAGCCCTCGCTCTTCGCTGCTTCCTGTTTTTCCCCCTTGGCGGGCGGCAGTGCAGTGCCTTCACGATAGATCGCCAGGACATGCCCCTCTTCCATGCCGTCTGCTGTTCCACGGTTGATCGCAACAATGGAATGCTTGCCAACACTCGACGCGCCTTCGTAGGTGGAAAGGATGCGTCCGCGGATTTGCTCGTCGGGAGCGTGCGGAACAAAGTTTTGCAGCACCGCATCCGAAGGAGTGATCAGCCTGTCCTCCAATGCAACATCCTGCTTGGTACGCAGAAGCTCCACTGTGGCGGGTTTCCCGTACTTGGTCGTGCGCGCCTCGCCAAGGTATATGGTTTCTATGCCCAGATCTTCCTTGGTGTCCGGATCAATCAGGGTTTTGCCCGGGCGGAAGATCTGCCAATTGATGCCGTTGCCATCGGCCACCTCATCGGCATAAACCTTCATGCCAGGCGCCAGCAGCAAACGGCCGTCTTGTGCGCCGACGATCTTGGGCGCATCGTCAAGCTCCTCCTTGCCAATGATCAGCGGCTGGCTCAGGAAAGGCGCAATGACACTGGGAGCAATCGTTGGAATCGCTTCCTTGTCCAGAGACTCTATCCGTACGCCGGGTTCCAGTTTGACGGTTTCGCGCAGCAGGCGGAGTTGCGGCGTCGCGCCGCTGAGGTCAAGTACGACGACATCGCCGGGGTAGATGAGATGGGGATTGCGTATCTGCTCCCGGTTCATTTTCCACACTTGCGGCCACAGCCAGGGATCTCTGAGAAAGCGGGCGGAAATATCCCATAACGTATCCCCTTTCACCACGACGTACCGGTCTGGATGATTTTCCCTGAGTTGTATGACGTCCGCCCACGCCCCTGAAGCGAGGCACCAAAGCAAGAGCGGCGTTATAATGTATTTTTTCATGTTGACCCCGGCCAATGAAGAGCGAAAAGCATTTTGTGAAGTTGGTTTAAATTCTGCATGTAATTCATTAGACAATCAAGCTTTTATGGCAATTTTGAACATCTTGCATTATCCCGATGAGCGCCTGCATACGGTAGCGCAACCGGTGGCTGTAGTCGACGACCGGATACGCCGGTTGATTGACGATATGGCCGATACCATGTACGCCGCTCCGGGTATCGGATTGGCCGCCACGCAGGTGGACGTGCATGAGCAGGTGCTCGTCATCGATATTTCCGAAGACAGAAATGGCCTGCGTACCTTTATCAATCCCCGTATCGTTGCCAGTAGCGGCGTGCAGGATTACGAGGAAGGCTGCCTTTCGGTCCCTGGTATCTATGAGACCGTTCGCCGCGCGGAAAAAGTGACGGTGGAGGCGCTCGACCGCAACGGCCAGCCCTTCACACTGGAAGCCGATGGGCTGCTGGCGGTTTGTATTCAGCACGAGATGGATCACCTCAAGGGCAAGGTCTTTGTGGAATACCTGTCGCAACTCAAGCAGGGGCGCATCAAGAACAAGCTCAAGAAGCGCTTGCGCGAGACCATGTGATATCTGCACGCAGTTTAAAATTGTGCTGACAGGCAGCTTGTCGATCTGCGCTGCTTAACCCTGGCCAAGGGTTTCTTCAAGCCAAACGGAGATGGAATGAAAGTCATATTTGCCGGTACACCGGAGTTTGCCGTACCGGCCCTGGCGGCATTGATCGCGGCCGGGCACGAGATCGTATTGGTGCTGACGCAGCCGGATCGGCCGGCCGGCCGCGGCATGAAGCTGAAGGCAAGCCCGGTCAAGGAACTCGCCCTGCAGCATGGGCTGCAGGTATACCAGCCTGAAACGCTCAAAACTCCGCAGGGCCAGGCACCGATCGCAAGTTCTGAAGCTGACATCATGGTCGTGGCAGCCTATGGTTTGATCCTGCCGCAAGCGGTGCTCGACATCCCGCGGCAGGGCTGCTTCAACATTCACGCGTCATTGCTGCCTCGCTGGCGCGGCGCGGCGCCTATCCAGCGCGCGATCCTTGCCGGTGACGTAGAAACAGGCATCACCATCATGGAAGTAGTATTGGCATTGGATGCAGGCGCCATGCTGAAAAAAGGCGTAGTCCCGATCAGCGACCAAGACACGGCACAAAGCTTGCATGATGTCCTGGCGGTAATGGGTGGGCAGCTGATGGTGCAGACGTTGGCGGAGCTCGATACGATTCGCGCTGAGCCTCAGGATGAAGCGCTGGTCACCTACGCCGGGAAGCTGCGCAAGGACGAAGCCCCCTTGGACTGGCAGCGCAATGCCGTAGACCTGTCGCGGCAAGTCCGAGCTTTCAACCCTTTCCCGGTGGCGCAGGCGACATTCAATGACGAAATCTGGCGCATCTGGATGGCTTATGCCGATCCGGCGTCAACAGGCGCGCCGGGAGAAATACTTGATATTTCGGACGGCATTCTGGTCGCTTGCGGCCAAGGCGGGTTGCGCATCACCGAACTGCAGAAGCCGGGGGGAAAGCGCCTTTCTGCCCGCGACTTTCTCGCCGGTACCCCACTCAAGCCCGGCGCACGTTTCGCTGCTTGAATTTTTGGGAATTGGCACCATCTTAAGCAGCGTCCCTACCAGAAAGAGGCGGTAAGCATATGTTGGGCAACTGGTTGAAAACTTCGATTCTGATGGCGGGCATCGTCGCGCTGTTCGGCATGGTCGGCGCGGCGTTGGGCGGTGCAGGCGGCATGGTGATCGCGCTGGCGATTGCTGCGGCGATGAATGTTTACGCCTACTGGTTTTCCGACAAGATGGTGCTGCGCATGTACAACGCGCGCGAAGTCGACGCGCAAAGCGCGCCCAAGTTCTATGGCATGGTGAAGGAGCTGGCGGCGAATGCCGGGTTGCCGATGCCGCGGGTCTATCTCATCGATGAAGCGCAGCCCAATGCGTTCGCGACGGGCCGCAACCCCGAGAACGCCGCCGTGGCGGCGACGACCGGCATCATGCAGATATTATCCGAGCGCGAGTTGCGCGGGGTGATGGCGCATGAGCTGGCTCACGTGAAGCACCGCGACACCTTGATCTCGACGATTTCCGCGACCATTGCCGGTGCGATTTCCTCGATTGCGCAATTTGGCATGCTGTTTTCCGGCGGGCATCATGGCCGCGAGGGCGGCGTTCACCCCGCGGTGGCGATCCTGATCATGATCCTGGCGCCGATCGCGGCGATGCTGATCCAGATGGCTATTTCGCGATCGCGCGAGTTCGAGGCTGATCGGGCCGGAGCCGAGATCAGCGGCGATCCCGGAGCGCTGGCTTCCGCCTTGCAGAAAATCCACGGCTACGCGCATCGCGTGCCCTTGGAGGCCGCCGAGCAGCATCCGGAGACGGCGCAGATGATGATCATCAATCCCCTTTCGGCCGAAGGCATCAAGGGCCTGTTCAGTACCCATCCGCAAACCGAGGAACGGGTTGCTCGGTTGATGGCCATGGCTGTCTGACGCGGCAGCCTTTCTTGGATAAAAGCCAGCAACTCGCTTCCCAGGCCATCAGTCAGGTGCTGGGAGGACACAACCTTACCCAGGCCCTGGATCATATCTGGCGCCATCATCCTCAATTGACTCCACAGCAGCGCGCCGTTACGCAAGACTTGAGTTATGGCGTACTGCGGCATTACGGCCGCCTCCAGGCCTTGCTGGGGCAACTGATGGAACGCCGCCTGGAAGATGAGGCGGTGCGTTGCCTGCTTCTAGCAGCTTTGTATCAGCTCGAATACGGAAAAGCCTCGGCTTATGCGGTAGTGGATCATGCCGTCTCGGCCACGGCCAAAATGAACAAAACCTGGGCAAAGGGGCTGGTCAATGCCGTGCTGCGCAACTTCCTGCGCCGCCGCGACGCACTGGTCCAGGCCATAGCCAATGACGAGGTCGCGCGCTACTCCTATCCGCAATGGTGGATAGACAAGCTCAGGCAGCAATATCCTGAAGCGTGGGAATCCATACTCGAAGCAGGAAACCGGCATCCGCCGATGACCTTGCGCGTCAACCGACGGCGAATCGTGAGTGCCGGATATTTGCGCAGACTCGAAGAAACCGGCCTGGGCGCGCGCGTCTTGGGCAATGATGCCATCATGCTTGAGCAGCCGCAGCCGGTGGAAAAATTGCCGGGCTTTGTGGACGGCGAGGTCTCGGTACAGGATTACGGTGCGCAATTCGCCGCGCCCTTGCTGGAAGCGAGCGATGGCATGCGAGTGCTGGATGCCTGCTGCGCCCCGGGCGGAAAAACCGGGCATGTGCTGGAAACGGCCGAGGTCGCGATGACCGCTGTGGATAGCGACGAGTTTCGGCTGGCGCGTACACGCAGCAATCTTGACCGGTTGGGGCTGAGCGCCAGGCTGGTAGTTGGCGATGCCGGCAACCCGGATCTTTGGTGGGACGGCCAACCTTTCGACCGTATTCTGGCGGATGTGCCTTGCAGCGCATCCGGCATAGTGCGGCGCCATGTCGATATCAAATGGCTGCGGCGGGAATCCGACCCGAAGGGCTTCGCAGGCCAGCAGTTGCAGATACTGCGCGGCTTGTGGCGGACCTTGGCAAACGGTGGTAAATTGCTGTACGTGACTTGCTCGATATTTCATGAAGAAAATCAACAACAAATCGATGCGTTCCTACTAGAACAAGCGGACGCGCGACAACTCCCGCTACCCGGGCTGAGGGACGGCCAATTACTGCCATGCGCTGACCATGACGGATTCTTTTACGCACTATTGCAAAAAATTTAATCGCCTGTGCTTATGGCTGATGTGCTGCCTTGTTTTCAATGCGGCGGCAGAAGGCATACAGGTAAAGAATGCAGAGCTTGTCCCCATCGATAACGTCTACGAACTCAATGCCGATTTCGAAATCGCCTTTTCACCGGAAGTCGAGGCAGCACTGAACAAAGGCGTGCAGTTGAGTTTCCTGGTCGAGTTTCAGCTGGTGTCTCCCCGCGAATACTGGTTCGACGATGAGGTCACGACCAAGAGCCAGCTGATACTCCTCAGTTACCACGCGCTTTCCCGCCAATACCTGATCAATATCGATCAGCACCAGAAATCGTTCGCCACCTTGGATGAAGCCAAGGACGAGCTATCGCGATTGCGCGATTGGGTCGTGCTGGACAAGTCGGAACTAGTCAAAGGGGAGAGCTATCAGGCGATGCTGCGCTTCCGGCTGGATCACTCGCGTCTGCCCAAGGCCTTGCAGGTTGAGGCTCTGGGGTCGGAAAAATGGACGCTGGTCTCGGAGCGCCATCGCTGGGTACCGAATTTTCAGCATCCATGATCACCTTGGGATTGCTCGCACGCCAGGTTCGCTTGTCTAGATGAAGTACATCGTTTTCATTTCCGCAATACTCGGCGCGGTGTTGCTCTATCTGCTATCCCATGCCAGCGCCAACACGGCCTTGTCCGGGCAGAACTACACACTGCTGCTGGTGCTCAATATCGCCTTGGCGATATTTTTTATCATCCTGATCGGCCTCCAGCTGTGGAAGCTCTACCGGCAGATGCGCAACCAGGTGATCGGCAGCCGGCTCACATTGCGGCTGCTGGGGATGTTCGCGCTGATGGCATTGATCCCCGGATTGATCGTATATGCGGTGTCGGTCAATTTCCTGACGCGCTCCATCGAGTCTTGGTTCAACGTGAAAGTCGAGGCGGCGCTGGATGGCGGGTTGCGCCTCGGCCAAAGCGCGCTCGATATCCTGCTGGCGGATCTGGAAGAAAAGGGCGAGAACATGGCGATATCGCTGGCCTTTCAGCCCAGCACCTCCCACCTTTCGCTGCTCAACGATTTGCGCGAACGCAGTGGCGTACAGGACGCGGTGCTGCTGACATTGCAAGGTCGCATCCTGGCTTTTTCCAGTGCCGATGCGTCCAGCTTCCTGCCCGACCTGCCTACGGTGCCGCAGTTACGCCAGGCGCGTCAGCGCGTTTATGGCCGGATAGAACCGATTCCGGACAAAGGCTTGTATCTGCGGGTGCTGGCACCGGTCAATACCGCAGACATCCACGGCGAAACGCGTATTTTGCAGCTGCTGCAACCCGTGCCGAAATCTTTGTCGCACACCGCCGAGTCCGTGCAGGCGGTCTACCAGGATTATCAGGAACTTTCCTACACCCGCACTGCGCTCAAGGAAGTGTTTGCGCTCACTCTCACCTTGGTGCTGATGCTGGCCATGTTATCCGCGCTGGCATTCGCTTTTGTGTTGAGCCGAAGGCTTTCGGCGCCGCTCGGCATACTGGCCGAAGGGACGCGGGCGATTGCCCGCGGCGATTACGGCAAGATGCTCCCGGCGCACGGCAAGGACGAGTTGGGCATATTGGTGCAGTCCTTCAACAGCATGACGCGCCAGTTGTCCGAAGCGACGCAGGCGGCCGAGCGCAACCGGGCTCGGGTGGAAGCGGCACGGGGCCATCTGGAAACCATACTGTCTCACCTTTCCTCGGGCGTCATGGCCTTCGACGATCAGTTCCGCATGCGCACTTTCAACCCTTCCGCGGCTCATATCCTGGATATCCCTCTCGGTCCTTTATTGGGGCAGCCATTGGAAAGGCTGATCCAGACGCCTGCCATGGCTACACTTATCCAGTCAGTGCTGGCGCATTTCACGGATGAAAAAACAGGTGAGTGGCAGCAGCAACTGGAGCTCGAGAGCGTGCAAGGCAAGCAGGTGCTGCTGGTGCGTGGTACGCGGCTGCCCAAGGGTACGGAAAGCGGCTATGTCGTCGTGTTCGATGACGTCACGACGCTATTGCAGGCGCAGCGCGATGCAGCCTGGGGTGAAGTGGCACGGCGCTTGGCGCACGAGATCAAGAACCCGCTGACGCCCATCATGCTGTCGGCGGAACGGCTGGAGCACAAGCTCAGCGACAAGCTGGAAGGCGCTGACGCCGATATGCTGCGGCGTGCGACGCAAACCATCGTCGGCCAAGTGTCGGCGATGAAAAGCATGGTCGACGAATTCAGTGAATATGCCCGTTCTCCGGCATTGAACCTGGCGCCGCTGGATCTCAATGCTCTGGTGCGCGACGTGCTGACGTTATATGAATCGCACGGTATCCAGATACGCCTGGAGCTCGAGGATAAAGTGCCGGCAGTCTATGGCGATGCGACCATGCTGCGGCAAGTGCTGCATAACCTGCTGAAAAATGCGCAGGATGTGTTGGAAGGTCGTCCCGACTCGCTTATCCATGTGAAAATAGCGCCTGAAAATGGTATGGTAAGGCTTGCGATTTCGGATAACGGCCCCGGCTTTCCGCCTGAGCTGATCGCGCGTGCTTTCGAGCCCTATGTGACGACCAAACGCCAAGGCACCGGCCTGGGTCTCGCCATTGTGAAAAAAATCGTGGAAGAACACAAAGGAACCATCAAGATCGAAAATCAACCGCAAGGCGGAGCAAGTATTTCGTTGCTGCTGCCGGTGAAGGAGGCTGCATGACTGCGCGTCAGGTTCTGGTGGTCGACGACGAGGTCGGCATCCGCGAACTCCTGAGCGAGATCCTGCGCGACGAGGGTTACCACGTGAAACTCGCGGAAAACGCGGCCCAGGCAAGGGACTCGCGCCAGCAGGAACGGCCCGACCTGGTGCTGCTCGACATCTGGATGCCGGACTGCGATGGCATCAGTCTGCTCAAGGAGTGGGGCAACGGTGGGTTGCTGACGATGCCGGTCGTGATGATGTCCGGGCACGGCACCATAGACACTGCCGTCGAGGCCACCCGTATCGGCGCTTTCGATTTCCTGGAAAAGCCGATCGCATTGCAGAAGCTGCTGAAGACGGTCAATGCCGCACTGAAGCATGCGGAACACCAGCCGCGCACCGGCATGAACCTGCTCAGCCTGGGCAGGAGCGCGGCGATAGCCGAATTGCGTGCCCGGCTGGAGCAGCTGGACGGATTGAAAGTGCCGTTGCTGCTGACTGGCGCGCGCGGTTGTGGCGCTGAGCAGTGCGCGCGCTTCCTGCATCGCCCCGAAACGCCCTGGCTGGAGCTTACACAATATGAAAAGCTGGCCAATGCGCCGCTTGATTTGCTGGAGCAGACGCGCGACGGATTGATTTACGTGCCGGAAGTCGCCGAACTCGGCAAGACGGAGCAAAAAGGCCTGCTACTGCTGCTCGGCAAGGCCGAAAAATATGGAGTGCGAGTGGTGTGCGCGACAACCCGGAAATTGCCGCAATTGGTGCAATCCGGGCAGTTCGATGAAGCTCTGCTGCACGCGCTCTCCACTGCCAGTCTGAGTATTCCGCCGCTCGCCGAACATCGCGAGGATATTCCGGATCTGGTCAAGGCGATGGCGACCTTCTTGGCGGAAAGCGGTGAAGTGCGGCAATACCGGGAGTTCGACGTGGCAGCGCTAAATGCGATGCGCAATGCCGAATGGCCGGGAAACCTGGCCCAATTGAAGGTCGCGGTAAAAAACCTGATGCTCACCAGCATCGGCGAAAAAATCACGCTGGAGGAAGCCAATCGGGTGCTGGAGCAGTTTGCGGTTCCTGAGCCCGACGCTCCTGTCGCAGCCCCGCTTCCGTTGGATTTGAACATGTCGCTGCGCGATGCGCGCGACGCGTTCGAGCGTATCTATTTCGAGCACCATATTGTCAAAGCAGGCGGCAATATGAGCCGCGTGGCCGAGGCGGTCGAGCTGGAGCGTACGCACCTCTACCGCAAGCTGAAGCAATTGAATATTCGTACTAAACAGTAGGGCGGCTGGCGTGCCGTGGCCATGTTTACTTAAAGCTCAAGCGCAGGTGAGTTCGGCCACTACGGGGGTATGATCCGACGGTCGTTCCAGCTTGCGCGGCTCCTTGTCGATCCAGCAGGCAGTGCAGTCGTTGACCAAGGCGGGTGAAAGCAGTATGTGGTCGATGCGCAGTCCCAGGTTGCGCCGGAACGCGGCCATGCGGTAATCCCACCAGGAAAAGACGCACGCCTGCTGTTCGAAAAGGCAGAAGGCATCTGTCAGCCCCAGCCCGACCAATTCCTTGAAAGCCGCCCGTTCTTGCGGGCTGACCAATACTTGCCCTACCCATGCCGCCGGGTCATGCACGTCGCGGTCTTCCGGCGCGATGTTGTAGTCTCCCAGCAGTGCCAGTTTCGGATGGCGCAGCATCTCCTCGCGCAACCAGTTCGTCAAAGCCGCCAGCCAAGAAAGTTTGTACTGGTACTTATCGGATTCCAGGCTCTGTCCGTTGGGCATATAGGCGCATACGATGCGCACTCCATTCGCCGTCGCCGCGATCAACCGCTTCTGCTCGTCGGGGAAGGCGGGCATGTTGATCGTGACCTCCTGCAGCGGATACTTGCTCAGGATCGCGACGCCGTTATAGGTTTTCTGCCCGGCGTGGACGGCGTGATACCCGATCGCAGTGAATGCATCGAAGGGAAACCTGGCGTCTTCCAGCTTGGTTTCCTGCAGGCAAAGCACGTCCGGTTGATGTGCGGCCAGCCAGTCCAGCACGTGCTGCAGGCGCACGTTCAGCGAATTGACGTTCCAGGTGGCGATCTTCATTACGCTGCTTCGGTCATGCCGTTATGGCGCAGCAATGCGTCGATGGTGGGTTCCCTGCCACGAAATGCGATAAAGGATTCCAGCGCCGGGCGTACGCCCCCTTGCGCCAGGATTTCGCTCCAGAAACGATGGCCGGTCTCTTCGCTCAACACGCCGTTTTCCTCGAACAGGCTGTAGGCATCCGCGGAAAGCACTTCGGCCCATTTGTAGCTGTAATAACCGGCCGCATAACCGCCGGCAAAAATGTGCGAGAAATTGTTGGGGAAGCGGTTCCATTGCGGCGGACGCACCACGGCGACTTCATCGCGTACTTCTTCCAGCAATTGCAGCGGGGTTTTGCTGCCCTTGGGGTCGAAGTCGCTGTGCAGCAGCATGTCGAACAGCGAGAATTCGATCTGGCGCGCAGTCTGCATGCCGGCCTGGAAGTTCTTGGCGGCCACCATCTTGTCGAACAGTTCTTTCGGCAAATGCGCGCTGGTTTCGACATGCTTGGTCATGTGGCGCAGCACGTCCCACTCCCAACAGAAATTTTCCATGAACTGGCTGGGAAGCTCTACCGCGTCCCATTCCACGCCCTTGATGCCGGATACGCCGTATTCTTCGACCCTGGTCAGCAGATGATGCAGGCCGTGGCCGAATTCGTGGAAGATGGTGATTACTTCATCATGCGTGAACAATGCCGGTTTTCCGCCCACCGGCGCGGAAAAATTGCAGGTGAGGAAAGCCACCGGCGTCTCGATGCCCTGCAATTTCCTGCGCCGGGTGATCGCTTCGTCCATCCACGCGCCGCCGCGTTTGCCGTTGCGCGCATAGAGATCCAGGTAAAACTGGCCGATCAGCTCGCCGTTCCGGTCGGTAATGTCGTAGAAGGTGACGTCCTTGTGCCATACCGGGGCTTGCGATGCACGCACGTGCACGCCGTAGATCGTTTCGACCACCTTGAACAAGCCATGCAGCACTTGCGGTTCGGGGAAGTACTGTTTCACCTCCTGGTCGGAGAAGGCATACTTTTCCTCGCGCAGCTTTTCGGAAACGTAAGCCACATCCCAGGCCTCAAGTTGCGGCAAGCCCAGTTTATCGGCGGCATAGGCTTGCAGTTCCTGCATGTCTTTCTCGGCAAATGGCCGGGCACGTGCTGCCAGCGTGCGCAAGAAATCCAGCACTTGCGGCGCGGTCTGCGCCATCTTGGTGATGAGGGAAACCTCGGCATAGTTCTTGTAGCCCAGCAGCTGTGCGGATTCCGCACGCAATTCCAGAATCTGCTTGATCAGCCCGGTATTGTCCCATTCCGGGTTGCCGAATTCCGATGCGCGGGTGGCGTAGGCGAAATAAAGTTTTTCGCGCAAAGGGCGGTGATCGGCATATTGCAGCACCGGCATGTAGGAAGGGAAATGCAGCGTGAATTTCCAACCTGGTTTTCCGTCGGCTTCCGCCGCTTCGCGTGCCGCTTGCAGCGCATCTTCCGGAATGCCGGCAAGGTCGGCTTCGTTTTCGACGAAATGGGCGAAATCGTTGGTCGTGTCGAGCAGGTTTTCCTCGAATTTGGCCGAGAGCGAGGAAAGCGCTTCCTGGATTTCCTTGAAGCGCGCCTTTTTGTCTGCCGGCAATTCCGCGCCACCCAGGCGGAAATCACGCAATTCATTCTCGATGATCCTGCGTTGCGCTAGCGTCAAGCTCTCGAATGCTGAGCTATTGCGAAGCAGCCTGAATTTTGCATATAACGCTTCATTTTGCGACAAATCTGCGTAAAAAGCAGTTAATACGGGGAGGTTCGCATTGTAAACCTCACGCAATTCAGGCGTATTGACGACCGAATTCATGTGCGACACCTGCGACCAGGCACGCGAGATACGCTCTTCCATATCTTCCAGTGGCCGGACGAAGTTTTCCCAGCTGGGCGGTTCCATGTCTTGACCAAGGCCGGCCACCAAAGCGCGCGCTTCGTCCAGTAGTTGCGTGATCGCGGGCGTGACATGCTCGGGACGCACTCGGTCGAATTGCGGCAAGCCGGAGAAATGGAGTAACGGGTTTTGCATCTGAGGCAATATCCTTAGTTGATTAAGCGCAGCGTAAACGGATAGCGATATTCTTCGCCCCGGCTGGTTTTGCTGGAGGCGACAATGCACAGAACGATGTTGGCCAGCCAAACGATGGCCAGCAGCACGAATCCGATCAGGATGAAGACCAGGATGGAGCACACCATGTAAGCGAGCAGTACGGTGATCTGGAAATTGAGCGCCTCGCGCGCCTGCTCGCCGATGTAAGGGTTCTCATCCTTCTTCAGCAGCCAGACGATCAGGCCGGGCAGGAAGCTGAAGAAAATGCCGCCGAGGTGCGTTAACACGGCGATATTCCTGTCGTTGGCGGATACAGTGTTTTCCTCGTTCATGATGTCCCCCTTATTGATTGAGTTTATCCAGCAAAGGTTCAATGCGGTCTATTTCAGAACTGGCCAGTATCTTGCGCACGCTGTTCGTGAGCTTGGGCAAGCTGGATTGCAACACCTGGCGTTTCACGGCCAGGACATGCGCCGGGTGCATGGAGAATTGACGCAGGCCGAAGCCGAGCAGTAGCCGCGTGAGCTTGGGGTCGCCCGCCATTTCGCCACAGACGGAAATGGGCTTGCCAAGCTTGTTGGCAGCCCGGATCGACATTTCAATCAGCTGCAGCACCGCGGGATGGAGCGGGTTGTAAAGATGCGCGACCGAGTCGTCGGTACGGTCGATGGCCAGCGTGTACTGGATCAGGTCGTTGGTGCCTATCGACAGGAAATCCAGTTCGCGCGCGAACGCATCGGCCTTGAGCGCCGCCGCGGGAACTTCGATCATGCCGCCCACCTGGATGCCTTCGTCGAAAGGGATATTCTGGTCGCGCAGGCTGCGCTTGGCCCTATCCAGCAGATGCAATGCCTGGCGCAGCTCGGACAGGGTGGAAATCATGGGCATCAGCAACTTCACGCTGCCGTAATGTGAGGCGCGCAGGATCGCGCGCAACTGCGCATGGAAAATCTGCGGTTCGGACAGGCAAAGCCGTATCGCCCGCAGGCCGAGGGCAGGGTTGGCGCAGGTGCGCGCTTCATCCGGGTTGGCCGGCTTGTCCGCGCCCAGATCCAAGGTACGTATGGTGACAGGCATGCCTTTCATGGCTTCCGTCACTCGCCGGTAGGCTTCGAACTGCTCATCCTCGGTCGGCCACTCGCGACGGTTCATGAACAGGAATTCGGTGCGGTACAGGCCGATGCCGGTGGCGCCTACCGCACGCGATTGCGCGACATCCTCGGGGATTTCGATGTTGGCATGGAGTTCGATCTGCGTGCCGTCGAGCGTCACTGCCTTGGTAAGCTTGAGCCGCTTGAGCTTCTGCTGCTCAATCTCCCACTGTTCCTGGCGCAAACGGTATTCGGTCAGCGTGTTCTTGTCCGGGCTGACGATGACCACGCCCTGGTTGCCGTCGACGATGATCATCTCGCCGTCGCGGATCAGGTCGCGGGCGTGATGCAGTGCAACTATGGACGGAATGTTCAGACTGCGTGCCAGAATCGCAGTGTGCGAGGTGACGCCGCCGACATCGGTGATGAAAGCCGCGAACTGGTGCTGCTTGAACTGGATCGCATCGGCTGGCGAGAGATCATGCGCCACCAGGATCATGCCGCTTTCCTGCTTGTCGAGCACCACCTGATTGGGGTGGCCCAGCAACACCTTGATAACCCGCTCCACGACCTGCACGACGTCGAACTTGCGTTCGCGCAGGTATTCGTCCTCGATTTCCTCGAACTGCGCGACCAGGTCGTCCATCTGCTGCTTGAGTGCCCACTCCGCGTTGCACTGCTCTTCGCGGATGATGCGCTTTGGCTCGTCCGACAGCGCCTTGTCCGCCAGTATCATCAGGTGCGTGCCGACGAAAGAGCCGAGCTCGGCGGGGGCGCTTGCCGGCAATTGCCGCCGTATGGCTTCCAGGTCGTGGCGTACGGTTTCCACCGCCTGCGCGAAGCGCTTGACTTCGTCTTCGACCAGATGCGCAGGAACGACGTAATGGGCCACTTCGAGCAGCGCATGCGAAACCAGATGGGCATGGCCGATCGCGATGCCCCCGGAAACGCCCACGCCATGCATGGTGAAGCTCATCTGTTTTCACCCGCAAAGATAACGGCGCTCATGAATTGGTTCCCCTTTTGGACGGCAATCATTCCGGTTCTCCGAAACGGTTGTTGATCAAGGCCACGAGCGCTTCCAGCGCTTCTGCTTCATCCGGGCCGATGGCTTCCAGTGCTACTTTGCTTCCCTTGCTTGCCGCCAGCATCATCACGCCCATGATGCTCTTGGCGTTGACGCGCCGGGTATTGCGCTCCAGCCAGATTTCGGCCTTGAACTGGCTGGCGGTTTGCGTCAGCTTGGTGGATGCGCGTGCATGCAGTCCCAGCTTGTTGATAATTTCCACATCTTGTCTAACCATGGTGTATGCATGCTTCGTGAGTAAAATGAATGACACCGCCGCAACCGCCGGCGACTGCCTTTTCGACCAGCACCTCGAGAGGTTCGTGGCGATAAGCCAGCGCGCGGACCAGCATCGGCAGGTTGACGCCGGCAATCCCTTCCACGCGGCCCGGCTTCAGCAGCTTGCCGACCAGATTGCAGGGTGTGGCGCCGTAAATATCGGATAACACCAGTACACCATCGCCTTGATCCAGCTCCTTCACCAATTCGTGCGCTTGCGGCAGCAGCCCGCTTGGATCGTCATGCACGCTGACGCCAATTTGCCGCAATTGCGGCGGGCGTTCGCCCATCACGTGGCTCGCGCAGTGGATCAGACTTTCGCCCAGTGTACCGTGAGCGATGATCAATATACCTATCACGATTGTTCCTTCATTCCAGCATTAAGATGTCATTCCAGTTCGCGGTGGCGAACCAGGACCTTGTGCTGCAAACTGCGAAAATGTTGCGTCAGGCGCTCGGTGAAATAGACCGAGCGGTGCTGCCCGCCGGTGCATCCGACCGCCACCGTGAGGTAGCTGCGATTGTCGCGCATGAAGCAGGGCAGCCATTTCTCGACGAATTGACGGATATCCTCATACATCGTCTGTGCCAGCGGCTGGCCCTCCAGAAACGCGACCACTGGCGGGTCGCGTCCGGTTAACGGCTTTAGCATCGGTTCGTAATTCGGATTGGGAAGGCAACGCACGTCAAAGACGTAATCCGCGTCCAGTGGAATGCCGTGCTTGAACCCGAACGAGGTGAACAGCAGCGTCAGGCCTTCGTGATCCAGCGCAATAAAATCCTTCACCCAGGTACGCAACGCGTTAGGGTTCAGGTCGCTGGTATCCATGCGGTGTCCCAGGTCGCCCAGTTGTTCAAGCATTTCCCGTTCCAGCCGTATGCTTTCCGCCAGCGTTACGTCCGAATGGCTGAGCGGATGACGGCGGCGGGTTTCGCTGAAGCGTTTGACCAATGTTTCCGTGCTGGATTCGAGAAAAAGCACCTGGACGTCGATGCCTTGGGTGCGCAGCGAGCAAATGATTTCCGGCAAGGCTTCCAGCGTGCTGCTGCGCGTGTCTATGCTCACCGCGATGCGCGTCTGGCCTGCATTGACCAGATGCTGCGCAGTTTCAGGCAGCAGGGTCGCCGGCAGGTTGTCGACGCAGTAATAGGCGCTGTCTTCCAGTGCCTTGAGTGCGATGCTTTTGCCTGAGCCGGAAAGGCCGGTGACGATAATGAGCTGCATCACGAGCGCTCTTTGGCAGATTTTTCCGCATTGCGCCGCAATTCGCGGCTCTGGCGCTGCATGAACTGGCGCGTGCTGTCGATGCCGCGCATCTGCAGGATCTGGTTGCGCACCGCGACTTCCACCAGTACCGCGATATTGCGGCCGGCCGCCACCGGGATGACGACCTTGGGAATCTTGACGCCGAGGATCTTCTCGCTTTGCGCCTTGATTTTGAGCCTGTCCAGCATTTGCGGGATCAGCGTTTCGGCCTTCGCCAGCTGGACGATGAAGTCCAGCGGCTTGGTGGGCTTGACCGCATTGTCGCCGAACAGCGCGCGCACATTCAGGATGCCGAGGCCGCGCACTTCCAGAAAATCCTGCAGCAACGCGGGGCAGCGGCCTTCCAGGCGATCCGGCGCCACCAGGTAGAAATCCGCCATGTCGTCGGCCACCAGCCGGTGGCCGCGTGTGATCAATTCCAGTGCCAGTTCGCTTTTACCGATCGCGGCTTCACCCTTGAGCAGCACACCGAAGCCTTGCACTTCCATGAACACGCCATGAAAACTGACCGATTCGGCGACAGCTTGCGCCAGGTAGTGACTGAGCACTTCCATCAGACGAGGGCTTTTCTCCGGGGAAGTGAAGAGCGGCGTATGCCGCTTGTTGGCTGCCTCCAGTAACGCTTCCGGCACTGTTTCGCCATTGGCGACCACTACGGCTGCCAAGTCGGTGGAAAACAGATTGTCTATTGCGTGCTGAGCATCGGCTTTTTTCAGGTTGCGCAGGTAATCCATCTCCGCGCAGCCCAGTACCTGCACCCGGTTCGGGTGTACGAAATTGAGGTGTCCAATCAGCGCCAGCGAAGGCTTGGTGACGGTGTCGCTGGTGAGCGGGTTATCGCCGCCATCATGCCCCGCGACCCAGGCAAGCTTCAGCTTGCGGCGGGTCTCCTTGTATAGCTGCGCGACGCTGATCTCGGACATGATGAGAAATACTACTCGGTTGCCTGGTGCTTCAGGGCGCCATTCACGCGATGGTGGTCGCCCTGCTTTTCCTTGTGCTTGAGAACCTGGCGGTCCAGCTTGTCGGTCAGCAGGTCGATGGCGCTATACATGTTGTCATCGGAGCTTTCGACATGCAGATCGTTGCCCGGCACATGCAGGGTGACCTCCACCTTTTGCTGGAGTTTCTCGACCGACAAGGTCACCTTGACGTCGATGACCTGATCAAAATGGCTGGTGACGCGCTCCAGTTTGGCTGTGACATAGTCGCGCAATGCCGGAGTGATTTCCATGTGATGACCGGTCAGATTCAGATTCATGATTTGCTCCTTGTGGTAAAAACTTTACAGCGCCTTGCGCTGGCTGGCTGCGGGTATCTGCAGCGATTCACGATATTTCGCAATGGTGCGGCGCGCGACGACGATTCCTTGCTTGGCAAGTATGTCGGTGATCTGGCTGTCGGAAAGCGGTTTCTTCGGATTTTCTTCGCTTACCAGCTGTTTGATCAGGGCACGAATCGCGGTAGCCGAACAAGCGCCGCCGGTATCGGTGGCGACATGGCTGCCGAAAAAATACTTGAGTTCGTAGACGCCGCGCGGCGTCAGCATGTACTTGCGGGTAGTGACGCGCGAAATGGTGGATTCGTGCAATCCCACCTCATCGGCAATTTCGCGCAGCACCAAAGGCCGCATCGCGATATCGCCGTGTTCGAAGAAGCTGCGCTGGCGGTCGACCACGGCCTGCGAAACGCGAAGTATCGTGGAAAAGCGCTGCTGGATATTCTTGATCATCCACTTCGCCTCCTGCATCTGGCTCATCAGATACTGGCTGGAGTTGTCGCGGTTGCGCTTGAGAATGTCGGCGTAAAGCTGGTTGATGCGCAGCTTGGGCATGACCTCCTGGTTCAGCGTGGCGAGCCACACGCCCTTGACCTTTTTTACCACGATTTCGTGCTGGATGTACTGGTCGGAGCCGATATGCGAGAAGCCCGCTCCCGGGCGGGGATTCAGCTGGGTAATCAGATGCTGCACATCGCGCAGTGTTTCCTCGCTGCAATGCAGCACTTTGCGCAACCTCGTGTAATCGCGGGTCGCGAGTTCGGAAAGGTGGTTCTCCACCAGGTTGATCGCCATTTCGATGTGCGGCGTCGCAGCAGGCATGGCGCGCAATTGCAGGCTCAGGCATTCGGCGAGGTTGCGCGCACCTATCCCCGGCGGGTCCAGATGCTGGATCAGCTTGAGCGCCGTCTGCAGCTCCATCGGATCCACTTCCTGCTCTTCCGGCAGCATCGTCGCCAGCTCTTCGAGCGATTCTTCCAGATAGCCGTCCTCGTTGATGGCATCCACCAGCACCGAAGCCAACGTCTGATCGCGCGCCGAAAGCGGCATCAGGCTCAGCTGTTCCAGCAGGTGCTGGCGCAGGGTGGTGAATTCGGCTTCCTGAAAAACGTAATCGTTGTCATCGTCGTCGCTGCCGGAACCGCCTTCTTCCCAGCGGTTGCTGCCGGAAAAGTCACCGTAGCTTTCGCTAAAGGAGTCGCCGCCGAAATCGTCCTGCCGCGCGCCTTCCTCGACCTGCACCGTCGTTTCCTGCGGCATGCTGGGGATATGTTCTTCGTGGCCGCCGTCGCCTCGCTCCACACGTTCGAGCAGGGGATTAGCCTGCAGTATGGTTTCCAGTTCCTGGTTGAGCTCCACGGTCGAAAGCTGGAGCAGGCGGATGGACTGCTGCAGCTGCGGGGTCAGCGCGAGGTGCTGGGAAAGGCGGAGCTGGAGGCTTTGTTTCATGATGTTCCCGACCGCTTAGAGGCGGAAATCCCTGCCGAGATAAACTTCTCTCACGCTGTCGTTATGGATGATTTCATCCGGATGGCCAGAGGCGAATACCTTGCCTTCGTTCACGATATACGCATGGTCGCAGATGCCTAGCGTTTCGCGTACATTATGGTCGGTAATCAGCACGCCAATATCGCGCTCGGTCAGGAAGCGGATGATTTTCTGAATATCCAGCACCGCGATCGGATCGATGCCGGCAAAGGGTTCGTCCAGCAAGATAAAGCGGGGGTTGGTGGCGAGGCAGCGCGCAATCTCCACGCGCCGGCGTTCGCCGCCGGACAGACTTACCGCCGGGTTTTTCCGCAGGTGCGTGATGTGCAGTTCGTGCAGCAACTCCTCCAGCTTTTCCTTCTGCTGCTCCGGCGTCAGCTTCTGCAATTCCAGAATCGCCAGGATATTGTCCTCGACATTCATCTTGCGGAAGATCGAAGGTTCCTGCGGCAGATAGGCCAGCCCCATGCGTGCGCGGCGGTGGATGGGCAGGCGGCCCAAATCCTTGCCGTCCAGCAATATGCGGCCGCCGTCGAGCGGCACCAAGCCGACCATCATGTAAAAACTGGTGGTTTTGCCCGCGCCGTTCGGCCCAAGCAAACCGACCACTTCGCCGCTGCGGATGGACAATGAAATGTCCTGGACGACCGTGCGTGTCTTGTAGCGCTTGCGCAGGTTCTCGACTTTTAATTCGCTCACGTGTTTACCGTTATGGATTTCCGGTGGATGGCGTCACGGCTGCCGGAGCAGGCGCGGTCTTTTTCTTGGGCTGGATGACGGCGCGTACACGACCCTTGGGCGCTGTCGTGGTTTGCGTGCCGCCAATCACTTCGGCATATTCAGCGCCGGCGTCATACATGATGTATTCGCCATTCACGATGTCTTCGCCGCGCTTGACCCAGGCCTTGGTGTACAGCTGAACCTTGTCCATGCGTCCATCGTATTCGATGCGTTGGGCGCTGCCCTGCATGTATTCATCCTTGCCTTCCATTTTCTGGCGGAAAGTAGTCGGGTTGCCGTAGGAGGTGCTGTGCTGAAAGCCGTCCGCATCCTCTCGCACGACCAGCTTGTCGGCATGAATGATCAGCGTACCCTGGGTAAGGATGACATTGCCTGTATACGTGCTCGTTTTCTTGGCATCGTTCACGATGACATTGTCGGCTTCCAGATCGATGGGTTTTTCCCGGTCGGCGCGTTCGGCGAACGCAGCGCAGGAAAATAACAGCGCCAAGGCAGCGAGCAGAAGTCGTTGGCTGCTATGCAGATTTGTCATTATGGTCTCCGGATGCGGGTTTTCGATTGGCCTGTCACGGCCTTTTTTGTGGTTGCCGCCTTGGCAGCCGGCTTTTTCTTCAGCGCTTGCGATTTCCTGGTAGCGGTTTTCACCACGGGTCTTTCGTAGTGCGCACGCACGCGTTTCGAAAGTTTCAATATACCGTTTTTCTTGTCATATTCCATGCCGATGGCATGCACGACGGTACGCGGTGCCTGCAGGATGGTGACCGGCCGATCGGTCCGCGCGAATTCGCTGTCCGGAGTAATGTGCAGAAAATCGGTCAATACCGTCATTTCGCCTTTTTGCCTGGTTGCGCCGCGCACCACCTTCACCTTGTCCATCAGGTATACCTGTTCGCCGTCGCTGGTTACCAGCCCGCGCTGGCCTTCTATCTGCGTGAAAGGCTTGGTTTCCGAATATTGGGTAAAGCGCGGCCTGACCAGATGGGTACTGTCATCGTCTGGGTAATGCACCATTTCCGCCGCCGCCAACATGTAGCGTGGGTTACCGTTTGGATCGGTTTTAAGCGTATGGAAATTGCTCAACTTGTAATCCGGGTCATGGCGGCTGCTGCCATCGCTCTTGGGTTCCGGCGGCTGCACGGCGATATCCGCCCACATGGTAAGCGCCGCCAGCATGGCCAGCAGCAATACCAGGAACCAGATCGCGGAGCGTCCATACATCTTATTTCAGATACTGCGCCATCTGGGCGTCGAAGGTGCCCTGGGCTTTCATGATGAACTCGCTGATTTCCCGCACCGCACCGCGGCCGCCCTCCCGGCTGGTAACGTAATGCGCATGCTCCTTGACCAAGGCAGGAGCGGCCGGAACCGTAATGGCGAGGCCGCTCCGCAGCATCGGCGGCAGGTCGACCACGTCGTCGCCCATGAAGGCGCATTGCGAATGTTCAAAGCCGAGCTCCTGCGACAACTGCAGAAACGCTTCCAGCTTGTCATCGACGCCCTGAAAGAAGTGCGCAACACCGATATTCTCGGCGCGCTTGACGACCACGTTCGACGTGCGGCCGGTAATGATCGCCATATCCACGCCGCTGGATTTGAGCAATTTCATGCCCAGGCCGTCCTGCGAATTGAACGCCTTGAATTCCTGGCCGTCGTCACACAGGTAAAGACTGCCATCGGTCATCACGCCATCGACATCGAATACCACCAGCTTGATGCGCCTGGCACGGTCCAAAACATCTTGATTCATACTACTTTCGCTTTCAGCAAGTCGTGCATGTTGAGCGCGCCGACGAGAGTTCCGTTATCGTCAGTCACCAGCAAGCCATTGATTTTATGAGTTTCCATCAGCTCAACGGCTTCCGCGGCCAAGCGATTGGGAAATATGGTGCGTGGGTTCGCATGCATTACCTGGGCCACGGCAGTAGCGGCAACATCCACGCCGTTCTCAAATGCGCGGCGCAAATCGCCGTCGGTAAAGATGCCTAGAGGCTTGTCATTCTGATCGACGATGGCTGTCATGCCCAAGCCTTTGCGCGACATCTCGAGCAATGCGGCCGACAGGAATGCATCCTGGGGCACCTTGGGAATACCGGAGCCTGTGCGCATCACGTCACTGACATGCAGCAGCAGTTGCCTGCCCAACGCGCCGCCGGGATGGGCGCGGGCGAAGTCCTCTTCCGAAAAACCGCGGGCATCGAGCAATGCGAGTGCCAGTGCATCGCCTAAAGCCAAAGCGGCCGTCGTACTTGCGGTGGGCGCCAGGCCCAAAGGGCAGGCTTCATGCGAGACCGAAGCATCCAGATGCACGTCGGCTTCCCGGGCAAGCGTGGAATCTGGGTTGCCGGTCATGCTGATCAATTTCGCGCCCATGCGCTTGAGCATGGGGACGATGGTCAGCAGCTCTTCACTTTCACCGGAATTGGATAAAACGAGCACCGTGTCCTGGGCAGTAATCATGCCGAGGTCGCCATGGCTAGCTTCTGCCGGATGCATGAAGAACGCCGGCGTGCCGGTACTGGCGAGGGTGGAAGCGATCTTGCGACCGATATGGCCGGATTTGCCCATGCCGCTCACCACAACGCGCCCACGGCACTGTAAAATAATATTCACGGCTTGGGGAAAGCTGTCATCGAGGCGTTCAGCCAGCGCTTCAATGGCGCGCGCTTCGGTCAGCAAGACTTCTCTAGCAAGGGCAATGGGGTTTGCAGGATTGTTTTGCTGCTGATTTAATTTTGATACTGCCATAATCATCAAGTATAAAAGGGTTCGCCCTCTGAATAAAGGATATAAACGCAAATAGCGGCCGATCCGGCACAAAATTTGCGTAAAGATTTTCCCCTATGCCCGGCACCCTTCAAACCATCCTTATTCTCCTGACCGGCGCAGTTCTGGCAGTGGCCTTGTTCCGTGTTTTGCGGTTGCCGACGATGCTCGCCTATTTTTTGATCGGCATATTGCTGGGTCCGCATACCTTCGGATTGTTGCCGGATAGCGAGGCCAACCGGGAGCTGGCTGAATTCGGCATTGTTTTCCTGATGTTCAGCATCGGGCTGGAGTTCAGCCTGTCGCAGCTCTATGCGATGCGCAAAACGGTATTCGGTCTGGGCGGCGCGCAGGTGGCAGTCACGACCCTGTTAGTCATGGCCGGGGCGGTGGCGCTCGACGTTCACTGGAGCACGGCCCTGGTGCTGGCAGGAGCGATGGCCATGTCTTCTACTGCCATTGTTTCCAAAATGCTGGTTGAAAAAGTCGAGCTGAGTTCCCGCCATGGGCGGCTGGCAGTGGGTGTATTACTGTTTCAAGATCTCGCTGTCGTTCCGCTTCTGATCATAATTCCCGCGCTGGGAGCGCCGGGCGAAGTGATGGCGACCACGCTCGGCCTATCGCTGTTGAAAGCGGCGATTACACTATCTGTGCTGCTGGTGTTCGGCAAGCGATTGATCAATCCCTGGTTCGAACTGGTGGCCCGCCAGCAATCGCGCGAACTCTTCGTCATGAACGTGTTGATGGTCACCCTGATCCTGGCCTTCGTTACCAGTCTGGCCGGTCTGTCGTATGCGCTGGGGGCTTTCGTTGCCGGCATGCTGATTTCGGAAACCCGCTATCGCTACCAGGTGGAGGCGGATATCGCGCCTTTCCGCGACATCCTTCTGGGGCTGTTTTTCATCACGATCGGCATGATGCTGGACGTGCGGGCATTGGTCGCCAATATCGGATGGGTGTTGCTGCTGCTTAGCCTGATCGTGTTCTTGAAGGCATTCATCATTGCTCAACTCGCGCGGGCCTTTCGCCATGAAACCGGCGTGGCCATCCGAACCGGCATCATGCTCGCCCAAGCTGGCGAATTCAGTTTCGTCATCATGGCGCATGGCGTCGAAAACGCCGTGCTGGGCGGCACATTGTTCCAGGTGGTCCTGGCTGCGTCGCTGTTATCCATGGTGGTCGCCCCGTTCATCATCCAGTACAACGGCTGGTTTGCCTCGCGCTTGTCCCGCAGTTATCAAAGCAATCGTGACCGCAAGCTTAACGAAATCGAGAATATAGGCCAGCAGTTGAACGACCACGTCATCATTTGCGGCTTTGGGCGCAGCGGGCAATATCTTTCGCGCTTCCTGCACGAAGAGGACATCCCGTTCATCGCGCTGGATATCGATCCGTCACGTGTGCGCGAAGCGGCGAGTGCCGGCGAAAATGTGGTTTACGGGGATGCCGGACGGCGCGTGGTACTGAAGGCAGCCGGCGCTGAGCGCGCCAAGGCCGTGGTAATCAGTTATGCGGACCAGCACGCTTCGATGAAAGTGCTGCATGTGGTACAGGAAAACTATCCCCAATTGCCGGTAATTGTGCGCACCGTCGACGACAGCAATATGGAAAAATTCATCAATGCGGGTGCTGCGGAAGTGGTTCCGGAAGTGCTGGAGGGCAGTCTGATGCTGGCCTCCCATGCGCTGGTGATGATGGGCGTGCCGCTTTCGCGCGTAGTCAAGCGCATCCGGCATTTCCGTGAAGAACGCTATCAGATGTTCCGCGGATTTTTCCATGGCCTTTCCGACTACGATCTTGATGCCCGTGACGAAGACCAGGTGCGTCTGCGCTCGGTGGCCTTGCCGTCTGGCGCATATGCTTGTCACATGCGTCTCCGCGAGTTGGATATGGCCCAGCACAAGGTGCAGGTGAAATCCATCCGGCGGCCCAATACCAAAGGACTGAGCCCAGCCCCGGAAGTGATTCTGGGGGAAGGGGACATGGTGGTATTGCAAGGAACGCCAGAGAACCTGGCAAGCGCAGCCAAGTTTCTGCTAACCGGAAAATGAAAAGCTCCATCACTATTATTGGCGCCGGCGTTGTCGGTTGCGTTACCGCCTTGGCGTTTGCCAAGAAGGGTTGGCGGGTGACCTTGGTCGACCAAGGTGTTCTTGGAGGCGAAGCTTCCTGGGCGGGTGGGGGGATATTGTTCCCCTTGTTACCCTGGGATTATTCTGAACCCGTCAACCAGCTTGCCTTGGCGGGGGCTTCGCAATATCGCGAGCTATGTGAAGAGCTGCTGGAATCCACGGGCATTGATCCGGAATACCAGGCCTGCGGCATGCGGGTGTTACCGGATTATGATGCCGACACTGCCGTGAACTGGTGCCAGGCGCATGGCGTACCCATTGAAATACAGGAGGGCGCTTTGTGGTTGCCGCAAGTGGCGCAAGTGCGTAATCCCCGCCTGATGGCAGCCCTGCGTGCCCGGCTGCAAGCTTTAAGCGTAGCACTGCATGAGCATACGGAGCTCTTGCCATTAGAAAGTCGCGATACTCATTTGCGCACTTGGCGCGCGCGCAACGGGAGCAGCTTTGAATCAGATCTATACGTGCTGACAGCCGGCGCCTGGAGCCAGAAGCTTATGGGAGAGCATGCGATGCCGGTGCCGGTGAAGCCGATGCGCGGGCAAATGCTGCTGTATAAGTTGGGAATAGGCGCGTTATCCACCATCCTGTATCGCGAAGACTTTTATCTGATCCCGCGTCGCGACGGCCACATTCTTGCAGGAAGTACAGTAGAAGATGTCGGTTTCGATAAATCGACGACGGAAGAAGCTGCAAGAAACCTGACCAGAAAAGCGGGCGAATTACTACCGTCACTGGCGAATACACTACCTATCCGTCATTGGAGCGGATTACGTCCAGGTTCGCCAGAGAATTTGCCAGTGATCGGTCAGCATCCCACTTTCAATAATCTTTATCTCAATACCGGTCACTTCCGCTACGGCGTGACGATGGCCCCTGCTTGCGCCTCAATTCTGTTCGATCTCATCCAGGGTGAATGTAGCCTTTAAGGGAATTTAAGAAAGGTAAGTTTAGTTACATTTGAACGTAAACTCTCTTCGGCCCCCAACTGGGCTTTCAGTTTTTTTTACGACTTCATATCCTTGCGAACAAGTCTTTCTAGCTTTGGTGAAGCAAGAACCCCAATCCTCAACTGCCCCACTGCAGGTTGTGTTGTACACGCCTTGATTGCCATCAACAGCAATAACAGGCTGTAGCTGTAACTCACCTTTAGTAAGCTGTGCACAAGCAGAAAGCAGATAGACGCTTATAATTAAGATTAAGGTAGTTTTCATTAGCCGCATTATTAATTTTTTGAAATAAAAAGCGGCTCCCGCAGGAGCCGCTTAAGCTATGTGTCGTCCTAAGAAATCTTAGAAGAACAGGATAGCACCCAGAGCGATGGTTTTTGCTTCGCCGTCATTACCGTCAACGAGACCGATATTGTCATACTCGGTGTCGGTGTACTCAGCAACCAGGTTCAGACTCTTGGTCAGAGGGTGGTAAGCACCGACGATCCAGGATTCATTCTGGAATTCATCCTGACCAGCAACACCGTTGTCGTCAACCTTGCTGATACCCCAGGAAGCGCCCAGCTTGGTACCGATGCCTGGCAGGACGTAGGTAGCTTGAACATAACCACCGTCAACGTCAGCATCGGAGTTGTTCACGCCAAGACCAGAGGTGGGAAGGTTACCGGAGGCAACTACGTTGCCGCCCATGCCCTTGCCGTCATAGTAGTAACCAACCAGGCCGAAACCTGCCAAGCTGATCTTACCGCCGATTTCCCAGGCGTGTGCATCTTCTTCAACGCCTGCAGCGTTAGGGCTTACAGTCAGGAAAGGTTGATCAACGTTGTCTTGGCGAATGAAACCTGCCCAGACCTTACCAGCCATGTCGCCAGCCCACTCATAGGAAACCTTACCGTCGTAGCCGAGGGATTCGTTGTCGCTTTGGCCCCATGACTGACGCAGACCGGCTGCGAAGCTGAAGCCGTTCCAGTTCGGGGAGGTGTAGCTAATTTGACCTACCCAGTCGGCATACAGGTAACCGGAACCGATGCGGCCCAGTGTGGAATTGCCGGTACCGCCACCGCCAGTACCTACGCCCAGCAGCGTCATGTCGGACAGGATAGCGTCGGAACCGAAGATGCCCAGGTCACGACCCATCTTGATGGTACCCCAGGACTTGTCACCGAAGGTCATGTAAGCTTGACGAATGTTCAGGCTGTTGGAGCCAGCACCGTTAGCATTGTATTCGTTGGCGCCTGCAGGCGTGCCTTCGGAATCAACACCGGTGAAGAAGGTGAACTGGAATGCGATGTCCAGGTCATTTTGACGAGTCTTACCACCTACGCCCAGAGCTGCTGGCAGCAGGCCGGTCCCAATGCTATTGGAATCTTCTGAACCAGGACCTGAAGCGGTGTCGAGTGCGCCGTCATAGCTGGTGTGAGTGTAGTAAGCGTTGACGTTACCACCGATGTCGATGGTCCAGTCGCCTGCCGGGATGGTGATGCCGGCGTTTGCAGCGGAAGCGCCCATCGCCATGACGGCGCCGGCAACTGCCATGCTCAATTTCTTGTTCATATAATTTCTCCTTTAAGTTTGAAATTTCTCGAGAGGTATTCTAGAAACCTCGCGAGAGAGTTCGCGAACTCCCCTTGCGAGAAGTGAAACCAGTATGCCAAAGCGAAATCGGCGTTCGCAACCCTTTTGTGCGATTACTGCGACACCTTGTTACATTCTGTTGCATTTCTGCAACAACTGTTACTGAGGCCGTCTTAAGAATGTAGTGCAAGTCGCAGACGGGTTTCAATTGCACGGCTTGATATAATCGGTAATACAAACGGAATAATGAGGCGAGAACATGAAAAGCTATCGTAAGGAATTGTGGTTCAAGGCACCGACTCGGATGGCCTTTATCAATATTACTTCGGAGGTGCAGGAGTGTTTGCGCGAGAGCGGTGTAAGAGAGGGGCTGGTGCTGGTCAATGCGATGCATATCACCGCCAGCGTGTTCATTAACGACGACGAGCGCGGCCTGCATCATGATTATGGTATCTGGCTGGAGAAGCTGGCGCCCCACGAGCCGGTCAATGGCTATCGTCATAACGATACCGGCGAGGACAATGCAGATGCGCATATGAAGCGCCAGGTAATGGGCCGGGAAGTGGTGGTGGCCGTGACGGAGGGCCGTCTTGATTTCGGCCCGTGGGAGCAGATTTTTTACGGCGAATTTGATGGTCGGCGTAATAAGCGAGTGCTGGTGAAGATTATCGGAGAATAGAGGCTTCGCTCTTCGATGGTGCCTGTTGCTTATCGCTAGGAAAAGTTAGCACTGCACAGTCATTCTCAACTATGGATATAGCTTTCCAGTTGCTGGATGAGGAATTGCTGATATTCGATCGTAGCTTTAACCAAGTCGCCTATGGAAAGCACACCAACCACCTGGCCATCCTCTAGCACCGGCAAGTGCCGGATGCGCTTGTTGCTCACCAGGTTGAGGCATTCTTCCACGGTCTGGCTGGGATTCACGGTAATCAGCAGCGAACCCGGTGTCATGATTTCCTTGATGGGCGTGTCCTTGGATGATTTCCCCTTGAGGACCACGCTGCGCGCATAGTCCCGTTCGGAAAAGATGCCGGCCAGATGGTTGCCATCCATGATGAGAAGCGCACCGACGTGTTTCTCGGCCATGATCACAAGCGCATCGTAAACAGTTGCATCGGAGGAAACCGACAGGATGGAATTGCCCTTGGCGTCCAGCAATTGCCGCACGGTTTTCATGTTTTTCTCCTCAGAATATTGGCGTTGCGTTTTTTAAGAAAATATTACTCCTTTTAAAAGAAATGCAAACAGTCATACGTTACTTTTAGCCTGTATCGGAAGCGCAATCACTATAATGATGTTCTCAATGCCCTAATCTTCCACCCTTCACTTTGCCCCAATGAAAATATTCGCTTCTCAGCAGGTTCGCGCATTCGCAGCACTCATGGTACTTGCCTTGGTTTGGGGCTATAACTGGGTCGTCATGAAAGTCGCACTGGAATATTCCACGGCATCGCAGTTTGCAGCGATGCGCACTTTTGGCGGCGGGCTGTTTCTGCTGATGCTGATGGCGGCAATGCGCAAGCCCTTAAGGCCGCGAGAAGTCCGAAGCACCATTGTGCTCGGATTGCTGCAAACCACGGGATTTACCGGGTTCATTATCTGGGCATTGGTGAGCGGGGCTGCAGGAAAGACATCGGTCCTGTCCTTCACCATGCCATTCTGGGTTTTGCTGCTGGCTTGGCCGATGCTGGGCGAACGCATTCGCGGTATGCAATGGCTGGCGGTGCTGCTGGCGCTGGCGGGCTTGGTTTTTATCCTGCAGCCGTGGCATATGCACGGAAGTCTTGTGAGCATGGGACTGGCGGTGATGGCAGGGATCAGCTGGGCGCTATCCGTGATTTACCACAAGCGTCTCACGCAGCGTGTGCCCGATCTCGATCTGCTTTCGTTTACCACTTGGCAAATGTTGTTTGGATCGGTTCCCATCGTTCTATTCGCGTTGGGTGATATAAATGAGCCGATCGAGTGGAATGCAACCTATATCATGGCCATCATTTTTAGTGTGATCATGGCGAATGCCTTGGGCTGGATGGCATGGCTTTATGCCTTGCAGCGGCTGCCCGCCGGGGTCGCCAGCATGACCTCGATGCTGATTCCCATCATCGCCGTGCTTTCATCCTGGGCGCAACTGGGCGAACGTCCCTCCATGGTCGAAGCTGTTGGTATGGGGCTGATCATCAGCGCATTAATCGTGATTTCATGGGTCAGCATACGGCGTCATTTGCAGGTGGATGCCGCGATGGGGCAGGATTAGCGTGTGGTAGAATCCGGCAAGTTTTCAGGCAATTAATGAGGATTTTGGAAAATGGCAGGGCATAGCAAATGGGCCAATATTCAGCATCGTAAAGGCCGCCAGGACGCCAAGCGCGGCAAGATATTCACCCGGCTCATCAAAGAAATCACAGTGGCCGCCAAGCTTGGCGGCGGCGACCCCGCGATCAACCCGCGTCTGCGCATGGCCATCGAAAAGGCCAAGGCGGAGTCCATGCCCAAGGATAATATCGAAAACGCGGTCAAGCGCGGGTCGGGCCAACTTGAAGGCGTGAATTACGAAGAAATCCGTTACGAAGGCTATGGCATCAGCGGTGCAGCTGTCATGGTGGATTGCTTGACGGATAACCGTCAGCGGACCGTCGCGGATGTTCGCCATGCATTCAGCAAATACGGCGGCAATCTAGGTACCGATGGCTCGGTAGCGTTTCTCTTCAAACATTGTGGCACGCTTCTGTTCGCGCCCGGCGTGGACGAGGACAAGGTCATGGAAGCCGCGCTGGAAGCCGGGGCAGACGATGTGATTACCAATGATGACGGCAGCATTGAAGTCATCACGACGCCCAACGATTTCGATGCCGTAAAAACTTCATTGGAAACAGCCGGTTTGAAGGCGGAAGTGGCCGAAGTAACGATGAAAGCGACGAACGAAACCATCTTTACCGGCGACGATGCAATCAAGATGCAGAAGTTGCTCGACGCGCTGGATGACCTGGATGACGTTCAGGAGGTCTATACCTCCGCCGTGATCGAAGAGTAGGCCATCGATACCGCGCGCATATTAGGCATCGATCCTGGCCTGCGGTTGACGGGATTCGGGGTAATCGAGAAAACCGGCGAGAAACTGAGTTATGTGGCCAGCGGAACCATCAAGTCCGGTGAAGGCGAATTGCCAATACGGCTGAAGGTGATACTGGACGGCCTGGCGGAAGTGATTGCTACTTACCACCCGGAGCAGGTTGCCATCGAAAAAGTGTTTGTTAACGTAAATCCGCAATCAACGCTGCTGCTGGGCCAGGCACGCGGCGCGGCAATATCCGCAGCGGTTTTATGCGGTTTGCCCGTGGCGGAATATACGGCCCTGCAAGTTAAACAGTCGGTGGTCGGCAATGGTCACGCGGCCAAGGAGCAGGTGCAGGAAATGGTAAAACGGTTGCTTAAGCTCCCGGCGGTTCCCAGGCCGGATTCGGCAGATGCATTAGCTTGCGCCATTTGCCATGCGCATGGCGGACAGGGGCTGGGCCAACTGGCCACGGCAGGATTCAGGGTCAGAGGCGGGAGGCTGGTGTGATCGGACGTCTGACGGGCATGCTGCTGGAAAAAAATCCTCCTCAGGTCTTGGTGGATGTGAATGGCGTGGGCTACGAAGTGGAAGTGCCCATGAGCACCTTCTACAACCTTCCGTCCACTGGCGAGCGTGTCACCCTGCATACCCAATTCATCGTGCGCGAAGACGCGCAGTTGCTCTATGGTTTCGCCAGCGACCGGGAACGCGCGACCTTCCGTTTGCTGCTCAAGGTGAATGGCATAGGGGCCAAATCGGCCCTCGGCATACTTTCCGGTCTTTCCGTAGAAGATTTGGCACAGGCTATTGCCTTGCAGGAGGCGAGCCTGCTGACGCGCATCCCCGGCATCGGCAAGAAAACAGCTGAGCGGCTGCTGCTGGAGCTGAAGGGCAAATTGGGATTCGAAGCAGCGACCGTTTCCGCAGGCGGAGCTTCGGCGCCGAATACGGGACACGACACGTTGAATGCGCTGCTGGCGCTGGGCTATAACGAGCGCGAAGCGCTGGCGGCGGTGAAGCAGCTGCCTCCCGATATTTCCGTGTCGGAAGGTATCCGCCAATCATTGAAAGCGCTATCCCGTGCCTGAATACATGGTCAATACCAGCCAGCTCGCCCGCATCGCCCTGGTGACCTTTCTGATCGTCGGCGGGTTCGTGGTGCTGGAACCCTTCATGACCGCCATCCTGTTTGCGGCAGTCATTTGCGTATCCACTTGGTCGTTTTACCATCGTCTTTGGCAGCAGCTGGGTCGCCGCGACACTTTGGCCGCCCTGGTGATGACGCTTTTGCTGCTGATTGCGCTGATCATACCCATGGCCTACCTCGCAGCCAACCTGGTTGATTCCGCGACCGCACTGCTCGAGCATTTGCGGCCCAAGCTCGAAAATCCTCAACCCTATGCACCGGAATGGTTGCGCGAATTGCCATTGATCGGCGAACCGCTCGGTAATTTCTGGCAACGGATGGCGGCGAGCCACGATGATTTCATCAAGTGGCTGGGCCAGTATCAGGATCCGGCCCGCCAACTTGCTTTGCGCGGCGCACGAGGCCTGGGTCAGGGGCTACTGCAACTGACCCTCGTGGTCGTGATCGCATTCTTTCTCTATCGCGATGGCGCATTCCTGGCCGAGGGCCTGACGACTATCGCACGCAAGCTGGGAGATAGCTTTGGCGTGAAGTTGCTCGAATTGTCCTGCGGAACGGTAAAAGCGGTCATGCTGGGTATTTTCGGCACTGCGGTGGCGCAGTCTGTTGTCGCCTGGGTAGGGTTCATGATAGCCGGCGCGCCCACACCATTCCTGCTGGCGGCGGCGACGTTCTTCCTTTCCATGATTCCTATCGGTCCGCCATTGATCTGGGGCGGCGCGGCGCTTTGGCTGTTTAACGAAGGTGAGTTTGCGTGGGCGATTTTCATGATGGTATATGGCATATTTGCGATCAGCAGCGTTGATAATATCGTCAAACCTATCCTGATCAGCCATTCCGCCAAGCTGCCTCTGCTGCTCATTATCCTGGGCGTGCTTGGCGGTGCGATCGCTTTCGGCCTGGTCGGCATTTTCCTCGGGCCGACACTGCTTGCATTGGGACTGAAACTGATCCAGCACTGGGTTTCATTTCAGCGCCAGGACATCGTGGAAGCGCCATGATCGAAACAGATCGCCTTATTGCCGCCGAACCTCTGGGCCGAGAAGAGGAAGCGCTGGAGCGTGCCCTTCGCCCCAAGGGGCTGGACGAATATATCGGACAGGAGAAGGCGCGCGGTCAGCTGGAAATTTTCATTAATGCCGCGCGCGGCCGCTCCGAGGCGCTCGACCATGTGTTGCTGTTCGGCCCGCCGGGGCTCGGAAAAACCACGTTGGCACACATTGTGGCGCGCGAAATGGGCGTCAACCTGCGCCAGACTTCCGGGCCGGTGCTGGAGCGTGCGGGCGACCTGGCCGCGTTATTGACCAACCTGGAACCGAACGACGTCCTGTTCATCGATGAAATTCATCGCCTGTCGCCTGTGGTCGAAGAAATTCTGTATCCGGCCATGGAGGATTACCGTCTCGACATCATGATAGGCGAGGGCCCGTCTGCCCGTTCGGTGCGACTCGACCTGCCGCCATTCACGCTGGTTGGCGCCACGACGCGTGCCGGCATGCTGACCAATCCGCTGCGCGACCGTTTCGGCATAGTTGCCCGGCTCGAATTTTATACGTCGGAAGAGTTGGGCCGTATCGTGCATCGCTCGGCGAACCTGCTTGAAGTGCCGATGGAAGAGGCCGGGGCGCTGGAAATCGCGCGGCGGTCGCGCGGAACGCCGCGTATCGCCAACCGTTTATTGCGTCGCGTGCGCGACTATGCGCAGGTGAAGAGCGACGGCGTGGTGTCAGCCGAGATTGCCGATGCTGCGCTCAAAATGCTGGACGTCGACAAACTGGGCTTCGACGTCATGGATCGCAAGCTGCTGCTGGCGGTGCTGGAAAAATTTGGCGGCGGCCCGGTCGGGCTCGATAATCTTGCAGCGGCGATTGGCGAGGAGCGCGACACCATCGAGGATGTGCTGGAACCCTACATGATCCAGCAAGGCTACCTGATGCGTACGCCGCGCGGACGGGTCGCCACGCAGCTTGCCTACCAGCATTTCGGGTTGGCGGTTCCTTCCCATTTGGGCCGCCAATTGTTCGATGAGTAAATTTATCTGGCCGGTGCGTGTCTACTATGAAGACACGGATGGAGGAGGCGTGGTCTATCATGCCAATTACCTCAAGTTTATGGAGCGCGCGCGTACGGAGTGGTTGCGCAGCCTCGGTTTCGATCAAACCCAGTTGCGCCATGGTCCAGGTGTCCTATTTGTTGTGCGTGAAGTCCGTTTAAAATACCGCAAGCCTGCCTGTTTCAATGATTCGTTAAATGTCGTAACCGAACTGTTGGGCTCGGGCCGTAGTCTGTTGGAGTTTGGGCAGATGATTCTGCGCGGCGAGGAAACCCTGACCGAAGCCCGGGTCGAAGTGGTGTGCGTAGACGCCGAACGTTTCAAACCGGTGGCTATTCCTCCTGACATTCGAGAAAAACTAATGGAGCTCCAATGAATTTATCCCATGACATGTCCTTGATCAGCCTGATCACCGGTGCCACGCTGCCCGTGCAGATCGTGATGGCGCTGCTGTTGCTGGCCTCCCTGGTCTCATGGTGGTATATCTTCCTGAAAATGTTCACGATCAAGCGTGCCGTCGATGACGCCGATGGATTCGAGCGCGCTTTCTGGAGCGGCGGCGATCTCAACAAGCTTTACGAAGGCGTGTCCACCGGCCGGCGCCAGGCGCGCGGCATGGCCAGCATCTTCGAGGCCGGCTTCAAGGAGTATGCCCGGCACAAGCGCCAGGGCGGCATGGAAATCAGCGACATCATGGAAGGCTCGCGCCGTGCCATGCGAGCTGCGCTCAATCGGGAGATGGACGATCTGGACGCGCATCTTCCATTCCTGGCTTCAGTCGGCTCGGTGACCCCATATGTGGGTTTGCTGGGCACGGTATGGGGCATCATGAACTCCTTTCGCGGCCTCGCCAATGTGGCGCAGGCGACACTGGCGCATGTTGCTCCCGGCATTTCGGAAGCGCTGATTGCGACAGCAATGGGCTTGTTCGCGGCGATTCCGGCAGTGATCGCCTATAACCGGTTTGCTGCCAATGTCGACCGGCTGGCGGTGCGGTACGAAAGCTTTATCGAAGAATTCTCCAACATCCTGCAAAGGAAAGCCTGATGGCACGCGGAAGACGTTCCCGCCGCCTGATGAACCAGATCAACGTCGTGCCTTATATCGACGTGACGCTGGTGTTGCTGATCATTTTCATGATCACCGCGCCGATGACCCATCCAGGTGTGGTCGAGTTGCCGCAAATTGGGCAGGCAGCACTTAAGCAAGTCGCTTCGCCGCTGGTGCTCACGCTCAAGCCCAACGGGACGCTGGAACTGGATGGCAAGTCGATGGAGCGCGGTGAAATGTTGCTTGAAGTGCGCCAGAAAACCGAGGGCAAGCCGGAGCAGTCCGTCGTGATTGCCGCTGACAAGGGCGTGCGATACGAAGACGTCGTCAGCGTCATGCACCTGCTCAAGCAGAACAAAGTGGAGAAGGTCGGGTTGCTGCTCAAGCCGGCACCCGGCTAATTACCACGATGATACGCAAGCACGAAAATTCGCTGGCGTTCAAGGCCGGGCTGCTGGCTTTGGTGGTGCACCTGATGTTTTTCCTGGTCCTGGTGATGAGCTTCGACTGGAAAAGCGAGATGCCGCTGCAGGTGACGGAAGTGGAGTTGTGGGATAGTTTGCCCACGCCGCAGAATGTACCGTCACCGCCTCCGCCGCCCGAGCCGCCTAAACCTGAACCCGAGCCCAAAATCGAACCTGCTCCGGAGCCTCCCCCGCCATTGCCCGAGCCCAAAGCCGAGATCGTGGTGAAGGAGAAAAAGCCAGAGCCTAAGCCCGAGGAGAAGAAAAAGGTCGAGCCGCCAAAACCTGATCCTGCCATCAAGAAAAAAGAGGAAGAGCTCAAGAAAAAGGCAGAAGAGAAAAAAAGGCAGCAGGAAATTCTGCGCAAATTGCAGCAAATGGATGACGAGCTGGCCGAGAAATCGCTGAGCGAGGATATGCAACGCCTGGAAGCCGCACGCAATGCAGAGCAGGCGCAAATGGCTGCTGCTGCGTCCAGCGGCGTCGTCGATGAGTATCGGACAAGGATACGCAACAAAATCTTCAGCTGGATGAACCGCCAGTCCTGCGGAAGTGCCGTACCGGAATACAGCATTTCCGTAATGCCGACCGGGCAGGTGGCAGGGACGCCGAAGCTGTTGAAGAGCAGCGGAATTCCTGCCTGCGACGATGCGGCATTGCGCGCGATTATGCAGGCGCAACCACTGCCTTTGCCGCCAGATCCAGAACTTTTCGCGAATTTTAGGGACTTACGAATACCCTTCAAGCCTGAACAATGAGTCGGGCGCCAATAACAACTTTTACTTTATAATTTGCCTATGCCACGTTACCTGTTCATTATATTTTTCTGGCTGCTTGCGATGGTTCCCCCTGCCGCGCAGGCCGAACTTACCATCGAAATCGTCGGTGGCGCCTCGCAGCAAATCCCGATTGCCATCGTTCCGTTCTCTCGTCCCGGGCAAACCGACGGGCTTACTCCCATCATTTCTGCCGACCTTCGCCGCAGCGGTTTATTCCGTACATTGGAAACGCGCGGTGTCGCCAGCCAGCCGCATGACCTGCCCGAGGTGAAGTATGCCGACTGGGCGGCACTGCAGGCCCAGGCCCTGGTCATCGGCAAGATCGAACCGCTTGCAGGCGGTAAGCTCAAGGTCTCTTTCCGTCTGCTCGATGTCATCAAGCAGACGCCGCTGGCCGGTCTGGAGTACGAAATAACGCCCGCCCAGATGCGTGGTACCGCGCATAAGATCGCCGACGAGATTTACGAAAAGCTGACGGGCGAGCGCGGTGTTTTCGCGACACGTATCGCCTACGTGACCAAAACCGGTAGCCGTTATGTGCTGCAGGTTGCGGATTCCGACGGTGCTAATCCGCAAACAGTGCTTTCTTCCAAGGAACCCATTATTTCGCCAACCTGGTCGCCGGACGGTACCAGGCTGGCTTATGTTTCATTCGAAAAGAAAAAGCCGATCATTTATGTGCAATCACTGACTACAGGTCAGCGCTCGGTGCTGGCGAATTACAAGGGCAACAATAGCGCTCCCGCCTGGTCGCCAGACGGAACGCGGCTTGCCATTGTCCTGACATACGCTGCCAATTCGCAGGTGTATCTGATCAATGCCGATGGTACGGGCATTCGCCAATTGTCGCGCAGCCGGGGCATCGATACCGAACCGGTCTGGTCGCCGGATGGCAAATGGATATACTTCACCTCTGACCGCGGTGGCAGTCCGCAGATATACAAGATGTCTGCATTGGGTGGAGAAGCTCAGCGCGTCACCTTCGAAGGCAGTTATAATGTCAGCCCTTACATCTCTCCCGATGGCAAGTTTCTGGCTTATGTGCGGCGAGAAAGCGGGAAATTCCGCATTACACAGCAGGACCTGACCAATGGGCAGGTGCAGATCCTGAGCGATAGCGCACAAGACGAATCGCCTAGCTATGCACCGAACGGACGTCAGATACTTTACGCTACCAATATGGGTGGCAAAGGGGTGTTGTCAGTGGTTTCTTCGGATGGCCGCACCAAACAGCGCTTGAGCGAAGCTGGGGGCGATGTGCGTGAGCCTTCCTGGGGCCCATGGATAAATTGAATTTTTGACAGAGGAGTAAAAAACTATGAACAAGAGTCTGATCGGAGTAATTGCACTGGCGGTATTTTTGACTGCCTGTTCCAGCAAAAAGGTGAAGGAAGAGCCGGCACCCGCCGTGGAAGAGAAGAGCCCTGCCGCCCAAATGGAAAAGACTCCTGCACCGACCACCGGTATGGATGAATCGGCCAGCACTGCCTCGGCAGGCGCATCGGATGCTTCCGGCAATCCTTTGACCGATCCCAACAACATCCTTTCCAAGCGCAGCGTTTATTTCGACTACGACAAGGATGAAGTCAAGGCTGAGTTCCGTCCGCTGGTCGAGGCGCATGCCAAGTACCTGCAGCAGAACCCCAATGCACGCCTGATGATTCAAGGCAATGCCGACGAGCGCGGCAGCCGCGAATACAACCTGTCGCTGGGTCAGCGCCGCGCCGCAGCGGTCAAGAACGCCATGAATGTCTATGGCGCTTCCGACAACCAGATCGAAACGGTCAGCTACGGTGAAGAGAAGCAACGCTGCGCCGAAGCAAACGAAGCGTGCTGGGCTGAAAACCGCCGCGCAGACATCGTTTATTCCGGCGAGTAATCCATGCGCCTGCTGATTCCTTTTTTGCTGCTTTGTTTCAGCACCGCTTCACAGGCGGCACTCTTTGCCGACAACGATGCGCGTGATGAAATTGTCAAGCTGCGTAAATACATCAAGGAAGAGCAGGACAAGCGCATTACGGAAATGCAGGCCAAGCTGGATGCCTCCGAGAAATCCCGCCAGGCGCTGGAAAAGCGCTTGGCGGATATGGAGTCCGGGCATAAAGCGCAATTGATGGACTGGATGGGGCAGGTGGATCGCCTCAATCTGGAGGTCAGCAGGTTGCGCGGGCAGTTGGAAGTGAATACGCACGAAATCGAGCAGGCTCAACAGCGCCAGCAGCAGTTCTATACTGATCTGGACGCGCGTTTGCGCAAGCTTGAGAGCGGTACGCCTGGAATGGCCGCGGTTGCTCCATCGCCTAATGCCATGCCACCGGCGGCAGACAATGCGGCAGAGCTGAAAGGCTACGAAGGTGCGCACGAGCTTTTCAAGGCCGGCAAATACAAGGAATCCGCCGACGCGTTCCAGAAGTTCGTACAAGACTATCCCAACAGCAAATACGCACCCAGCGCGCAATACTGGATTGGGTATGCCAATTTTTCCCAAAAAAACTACAAGGCTGCAATTGCCAGCCAGCAGATGCTGATTCAACGCTATCCGGACAATGTGAAAGTACCGGACGCGATGTTCAATATTGCCAACAGCCAGATACAGTTGGCAGACCTCGATGCCGCCAAGCAGACGCTGCGCGCATTGCTGGATAAATACCCCAATAGCGACGCGGCTCCGCTCGCGAAGAAACGTTTGACCGTTCTCGAATCGGTCAAATCCAAAAACTAGTCGTGCTGAAAATCCACGAAATTTTTCACTCTCTGCAAGGAGAGTCGACACGCGTCGGCTTGCCTACTGTTTTTGTACGCTTGACCGGCTGCCCTTTGCGCTGCGGTTACTGCGATACCGCCTATGCATTTCAGGGCGGCGAAAACATGACGCTGGATCAAATACTGGAGCGCGTGGCCAGTTATGGCGCACATTATGTAACAGTGACGGGCGGCGAGCCGCTAGCCCAGAAGCAATCCATCGCGTTGATGAGGCGGCTATGTGATGCTGGCTACGATGTGTCCCTCGAAACCGGCGGCAGTTTGGATACCAGTCAGGTCGACCCGCGCGTATCTGTGATTCTCGACATCAAAACGCCAGGTTCTGGGGAGGTGCAAAAGAACCTATGGGCGAACCTTCATCACTTGAAACCCACCGATGAAGTGAAGTTCGTGCTATGCGGACGTGAAGATTACGATTGGGCGAAGCAGGTGCTCGCCGAGCATGCGATTTCCGAAAAATGCACGGTACTGTTTTCTCCTGTCTATAGCCAGTTGAACCCCACTGATCTGGCGGACTGGGTGCTTCAGGACCATTTGCCCGTGCGTATGCAGGTGCAGTTGCACAAAATTCTTTGGGGCGAGACCCCGGGCAAATGAAGAAGGCGGTCATCCTTCTTTCGGGCGGATTGGATTCCGCCACCGTGCTCGCGATTGCGCGTAGCCAGGGTTATGCGTGCTATTGCCTCAGCCTTGATTATCACCAGCGCCATATCGCGGAGCTCGAGGCAGCCAAACGTGTGGCGCAAGCGCTAGGAGCCGTGGAACATCGCATAGTGCAATTCGACTTGTCGAATTTTGGCGGCTCCGCGCTGACGGACAATGCTATTGCTGTACCAGAGCTCCCCAGCGAAGGCATTCCGATTACCTACGTGCCTGCGCGCAACACTATCATGCTGTCGCTCTCGCTGGCTTGGGCGGAGGTGCTGGGCGCGCAGGACATCTTTATCGGCGTCAATGCACTGGATTATTCCGGCTACCCGGATTGCCGCAAAGAATACGTCGATGCTTTCGAGCATATGGCGAATCTGGCGACCAAGGCGGCAATCGAGGGGCGTCGCCTGAAATTGCACGCGCCGCTGATTGACCTGAACAAGGCCGAGATTATCCAGCGTGGCCATGCCTTAGGCGTGGATTATGGAGCGACAGTTTCCTGCTATCAGGCAGATCATCAGGGAAACGCTTGCGGCGTTTGCGATTCCTGCCGTTTCCGCCAGGCCGGGTTCCAGGCGGCCGGATTGCCAGACCCCACCCATTACCGCGACGCAGTGTGAATGCCGACATTCTCCTTGCCAACACCATAAAAAATAACGTAAAATCGCGCCCTTTCTGTTAATTTACCTAGAGACCAAATTATGGTAGTTATCCGTCTCGCCCGTGGTGGCGCGAAGAAATCCCCCTTCTACAGCGTAGTCGTGGCTGATTCTCGCAACCGCCGCGATGGCCGTTTTATCGAGCGCGTGGGCTTTTATAATCCGATCGCTGGCGCAGGCCGCGAAGCATTGCGTCTGGACAGCGAGCGTATCGCTTACTGGCGCAGCAACGGTGCGCAGTTGTCCGACCGCGTCGCCCTGCTCGTCAAGCAGGCCGGCAAAGCTGCTTAAGCAAGTTGTCGCAATCGCCGCCTGAAAACCTGGTGGTGATGGGGCGGGTTACCGTCCCTTACGGTGTGCGTGGCTGGATCAACGTACAACCCGACACCGAAATGCTGGATGGCTTGTTCGACTACCCGGTCTGGTGGGTACAGGTTGATGGCGTCTGGCGTGAGTTCCCGGTCGAAGAAGCCAAGGTGCACAGCGGCCATCTGGTTGCCAAGCTCGAAGGCATCCTCGACCGTGACCAGGCATTCCGATTAAAGGGCAAGCCAATTGCGGTGCCGCGCGAGCAACTGCCGGAGCCCGAGAGTGACGAATATTACTGGTCCGATTTAGTCGGGCTGGAAGTCGAAAATCTCCAGCAAGTGCAATTCGGCCGGATCACGGACATTCTTGCTACGGGCGCCAATGACGTGATGGTCGTCAATGGGGATCGGGAACGCCTGATTCCTTACATTGCGCAAGTGGTGCAGCAAGTGGATATCAAGGGCAAGAGGATGGTCGTCGACTGGGATGCGGAGTTTTGAGCCCAGCCTTGCAGTTTGACGTAATCACCTTGTTCCCGCCGATGTTCGAGGCAATTTCAGCGCAAGGAGTGACTTCCCGGGCGCTGGAGAAAAAGATTTATCAATTGACGATGTGGAATCCGCGTGATTTCACCACGGACAATTACAAGACAGTAGACGATCGACCTTATGGCGGCGGCCCTGGCATGGTAATGCTGGTGGAGCCCTTGGAAAAGGCGATCCGCGCCGCTAAAGAGCGGCAGCGTGAGGCAGGGGTGGCAGCGCCACGAGTGATCCACCTATCGCCACAAGGCAAGCCGCTAACCCATGAGAAGGTGGTCAGCTTGGCGGCAGAACCGGGCCTGATCCTGCTGGCGAGCCGTTACGAAGGCGTGGATGAGCGCCTGTTGCGACGCGTGGTGGATGAAGAGGTTTCGATAGGCGATTACGTACTGTCCGGTGGCGAATTGCCGGCGATGGTGCTGATCGATGCGATAGTGCGGCAATTGCCCGGCACCTTGGGCGATGCTGATTCGGCAGCGGAAGATTCCTTCGTGGAGGGCTTGCTGGATTGTCCGCATTACACGCGACCTGAAGTATATGATGGCGAGCGGGTGCCGGAGGTATTGATGTCCGGCAACCACGCGCTTATCAAGCGCTGGCGGTTGAAACAATCGCTGGGACGAACCCGGGAAAAGCGCCCGGATTTACTGGCCGCAAGGCCGTTGACGAAAGAGGAATCTCGGCTGCTCGCAGAGTACGAGCAGGAACAAGATCTTCACAATTAAAAGGAACCATGAAATGGCAAATATCATTCAAATGCTGGAGCAGGAAGAAATCGCCCGCCTCGGCAAGAACATTCCCGACTTTGCTCCCGGCGATACCGTCATCGTCGGCGTGAACGTGGTGGAAGGTACCCGCAAGCGCGTTCAAGCTTATGAAGGCGTCGTGATCGCCAAGCGCAATCGGGGCCTCAACTCCTCCTTCATCGTGCGCAAGATCTCTTCCGGTGAAGGTGTAGAGCGTACGTTCCAGACCTATTCGCCGCTGATCGCCAGCATCGAAGTCAAGCGTCGCGGCGATGTTCGCCGCGCCAAGCTTTACTACCTCCGTGAGCGTTCGGGCAAGTCCGCACGTATCAAGGAAAAGCTGCAAGCCCGCGAAAAGGAAGTCGTCGCAGAGTAATTTCGACTTTCCGCGAAAACCCCACGAGCCTTTCGGACGTGGGGTTTTTTATTGTATGCGGACGAGAATGCAAGTCAGCGCAGATGATAATGGGATACGGCCGGCAGCAAGCGGACCGGAGTGAGGCCTGCAGCAATTTCCCTACATGGCAGAAGCCAGCGATGCAATAATGGCTGCATGCAAATGAGCTATCAGGCTGTCGTCGCAACACCTTTTGGCGCGCTAGGTGTGCGCATGCAAAGCGGGGCGCTAACCGCCATCGATTTCCTTCCGGCCAGGCCTCCTTCGTGTCCAACGGTAAACGAAGCGGCGGCGGACGTGACCGCACAATTGACTCGCTACCTGGATAATCCCCATCACCCGTTCGATTTTCCCCTATCGCTTGGTGGAACTCCCTTCCAGCAGTCCGTTTGGCACGCATTGCAAGCAATCCCTGTCGGCGAAACCGTAACCTATGCGGAGCTCGCGCAGCGTTTGTCCTCCGGTCCCCGGGCTGTCGCCAATGCATGCGGCGCCAACCCTATCCCGGTCGTTATACCTTGCCATCGCGTAGTGGCTAAAGGCGGGCTCGGCGGCTTCATGAAAGGCCGCGAGACGAATTCTCTTTCCATCAAACAATGGTTGCTTGCGCATGAACGAGGCCAATCTAGCATTGCTGGATGAATTTACCGACAGGCTGTGGCTGGAAGAAGGCTTGTCCAGGAATACCCTGGAAAGCTATCGGCGCGATTTGGCCCAGTTTGCTGAGTGGCTGGAAAACCATGCCGCCAAACTTCTATTGAAGGCTGATCGGACGGACCTTGAGCGCTACCTTGCAGTACGGTCGCCAGTCAGCAAACCCCGTAGCATCGGCCGGCTGATTGCCAGCCTGCGACGCCTTTACCGGTTTGCATTGCGTGAAGGCCGGATTGAGCATGATCCTACCCAACAGCTCGGCTCGCCCAAACTGCCGCGCAGTCTCCCCAAAAGCTTGAGCGAAGAGGAAGTCGAAAGCTTGCTGCAGGCGCCCGACGTTACCCAGTTGCTGGGAGTGCGCGACCGGGCAATGCTGGAAACGCTGTATGCCACTGGATTGCGCGTATCCGAACTGGTGGGACTCAAGGTGAGCGAGATGAGCCTCGACATGGGAGTGGTCCGGGTTACCGGCAAGGGGAATAAAACAAGGTTGGTACCTCTGGGCGAAGAGGCGCTGGATTGGATCAAGCGGTATTTGCAGGAGACGCGCCCAGCTATACTGAATGGGCAGCTGTGCGATGCCTTATTTGTGACCCAACGCGGCGATGCGATGACCCGGCAGGCCTTCTGGTACCTGATCAAACGTAACGCGCGCTTGGCAGGCATTGCCAAGCCTATGTCGCCGCATGTGCTAAGGCATGCTTTTGCCACGCACCTGCTCAATCACGGAGCCGATTTGCGTGTGGTGCAAATGTTGTTGGGGCATGCGGATATCTCGACAACCCAGATTTATACGCATGTCGCACGTGAACGGCTCAAGCAGTTGCACGCGGCGCATCATCCCCGGGGTTAAGCTGAGGCCGACAGCCCCTTCAGATAGACATCGATATATTTTCTTGCGTTATCTTCCAATGAGAAGAGGGCCGGGTTCAGCAGCCAGTGGAAGCATAGGCCGTCTATCACTGCCATGAGGCCGATGGCGGCGAAATGTTCATCGAGTGCGGCAGGGAGCTGTTTTTGCGCGATCGCCTGGCGGAATTCCTCGGTGATTTCGCCAAGGCAATCGGCACGCTTGATCAGGTAGCCCTCGCGCAGTCCCCCGGCTTCCTCGACATATTCACACTTGAGCAACAGAATGCTGAGAAGATTGCGTATGCGATCGTCCTTGACCACTTGCGTCAGCACGGTGACCGATTTGATCTGGATGCGGGCGAGCGGATCATCGGGCATGCTCTGCGTCAGTTCGGCGAACGACTCATGCAGAGGCAAAGCGACCTGATCCCACAAGGCATGAATCAAATCGGTTTTGTTCTGGAAATGCCAGTAAATTGCCCCCCGCGTCAATCCGGCAGCCGTGGCGATATCATGCAATGTGGTATTCGCTACTCCACGCTCGCTGAATAGCCGCTCGGCGGCTTCCAGCAACAGCATACGTGTTTGCAGGGCTTCTTCCTTGGTTTTACGGGCCATAATAATGGATACGTTATCCGTTCATGGTGGTACCGCTGATTTTAAAGAAGTGTTGACATACATACAAGCATGTAGGTAAAGTTTACATACATAAACGAATGTAAATCAAGAATAGGGAAAGTCATGTCCACATCGCGCCTAGCTGTCGCCATTTTGCCAATCCTCTTGCTGATGGCGTGCTCCAAATCCTCCGATGGAAACCCGATGGGGAATATGCCCCCGCCAGAAGTCAGTGTGATCGAAGTCAAACCGACCACTGTTCCGGTCAATTTTGAATACATCGGCCAGACCATAGGATCGCGCGAGGTCGAGGTGCGGGCGCGCGTCACGGGGCATGTCGAAAAGCGGCTGTACGAGGAAGGCGCATTGGTTCGCGCTGGCCAACCCTTGTTCCAGCTTGATGCGCGGCCATTGGCTTCGGCAGTTGCGGCAGCAAAAGCGGCAGTCGCGACTGCGGAAGCGGATATCGCGCGTGCGGAAGCAACAGTTGCGCAGGCACGCCGCGAGCGGGATCGCTTGGCGCCTTTAGCGGAAGCGCATGCCATCAGCCGCAAGGAAGCGGACGATGCCATTTCATTGGAGCAAATCTCGCAGGCCGAAGTCAAAGCCGCCCAAGCGAGGCTGGAGCAGGCACGCGCCCAATTGCGCGAGGCCCAGCTGGATATGGAGTACGCCACCATCAAGGCGCCGATCACCGGCATGGCCGGCAGGGCTCTTCGTCAGGAAGGCTCGCTGGTCAGCCCGGGCGGCGATAGTTTGCTAACGACCATGGTGCAATTGGATCCGCTATACGTTTCCTTCAACGTTGCCGACAATGAGCGCCAAAGGATGGACAAGGAGATCGCGGAAGGTACATTGGTACTGCCCAAGGGCGGTTTCAATGTACGCATGCTGCAACGCGACGGCACGCAGGTCGGCCAGGTTGGTAAGATCAATTTCATTTCATCCACTGTCAGCAATCAGACCGGCACCCTGGAAATGCGCGGCCAATTGGCGAATCCGGGATACAAACTGAAGAGCGGTCTTTTCGTGCGGGTATTGCTTGAAGGCGCTACCCGTCCCAATGCGATCACTGTGCCACAGCGTGCCGTAGTGGAAGGCCCGACCAGCAAGATCGTCATGGTTGCGGTCAAGAACAAGGACGGTGTACTCGTGGCCGAGCCGCGCCCGATAACCGTCGGCGAATGGGTGGCAGGACCCAATGCCGAAAAAACCTGGGTGGTCACTAGCGGCATCAAGGCGGGTGATCAGGTCATCTATGATGGCTTGATGAAACTGCGCCCCGGAGCGCCCATCAGCCTCGGCAAGCCGGCGCAGCCGCAAGCGGCTTCACCCGCCGCTGCCGCAGCCCACTAAGCGGGAGCCGCCATGAACTTTTCCCGCTTTTTCATCAACCGCCCCATTTTTGCGGCGGTTTTGTCGATTTTCATCGTGTTGTCCGGCCTTGCCGCCATGCGCAGCCTTCCGATTGCGCAATATCCGGAGATCGCGCCTCCGGTCGTAACAGTTCGTGCGATCTATCCCGGCGCATCCGCCCAAGTGCTGGAACAGACCGTGGCGGCGACCATAGAGGCGCAGATCAACGGGGTCGAGGACATGATGTACATGAGCTCGACCTCTTCCTCCAGCGGCGTGCTCGAAATCCAGGTGACCTTTAATATCGGCGCCGACGCCGACAAGGCTGCGCTCAATGTCAACAATCGCATCAAGCAAGTCGAGGCGCGCCTGCCGGAAGAGGTGCGCCGGCAGGGCGTGACGGTTGAAAAGGGCTCGTCCTCCTTCCTGCAGGTGATCGCCTTCTATTCGCCCGACGGCACGTTCGACGATCTCTATACCAGCAACTACGTGACGTTGAACGTGCTCGACCGCATCAAGCGCATTCCCGGCACCACCAACGTGCAGATCTTCGGCGCCAAGGACTATGCGATGCGCATCTGGCTGAAGCCGGACCGCATGGCGCAACTCGGCGTCTCGGTAAACGAGGTCGTTGGTGCCATCAACAGCCAGAACGCGCAGTTCGCGCCGGGCAAGATCGGCCAGAACCCCAACGGCAACGATCAGGAGCTGGTGTATACCATCACCACTCAAGGACGGTTGTCCGACCCCAAGGCGTTCGAGGAAATCATCGTGCGCTCGCGCTCGGATGGCGCCGAAGTCCGCCTGAAGGATATCGCTCGGATCGAGCTGGGCTCCAAGGATTACGATTTCATCGGGCGCGTCAACGGCAAGCCGGCGACCCTGGTGGGCGTATTCCTGCAGCCGGGCGCAAACGCCCTTGGCGTAGCGGAAGAAGTGAACAAGACCGTAAACGAAATTGCGCAAGGCTTCCCCAAGGGCCTGGAACATGCAGTGGTGTACGACACTACCCGTTTCGTGGAAGTATCGATCCGCGAAGTGGTCAAGACGCTGGTGGAAGCCATGGTGCTGGTATTCCTGGTCGTGCTGCTATTCCTGCAGAACCTGCGCGCCACGTTGATCCCGACTCTCGCGGTGCCGGTTTCGTTGATCGGCACGTTCGCCGGTCTGTATCTGCTCGGCTATTCCATCAATACCCTCACCTTGTTCGGCATGGTGCTCTCCATCGGTATCGTGGTGGACGACGCCATCGTCGTGCTGGAAAACGCCGAGCGCCTGATTCACGAGCGCAACATGTCGCCCAAGGAGGCGACCATCGAAGCCATGCGCGAAGTTACAGGGCCTGTTATCGCCATTGTGTTGGTGCTGATCTCGGTATTCGTCCCGATTGCCTTCATCGGCGGGTTGGCCGGCGAACTCTATCGCCAGTTCGCGATCACGATCGCAATCGCCGTTTCCATCTCGGGCCTGGTCGCGTTGACGCTGACACCGGCATTGTGCGCCACTATCCTGCGCCCGGAACACAGGCAGGTGAATGCCTTCTTCCGCCAATTCAATCGTTTCTTCGCATGGATGACACGCCGCTATACCGGTGGCGTGAGCTGGATGCTTAAGCGTTCCATCGTCGGCGTGTTGCTGTTTCTCGGCATGGTCGCGATGACGGCGCACCTGTGGCGGACGACGCCAACCGCCTTGGTGCCGGACGAAGACCAGGGCTATTACATCGCAGCAGTCTTCCTGCCGGACGGCGCCAGCCTGGGACGTACCGATAAGGTCGTGCAGGAAGTGACGGAGGCCATCAAATCGAATCCGGCCAATGAGTATTCTGTGGCGTTCACCGGCATGGATTTCTTGGGGGGCTCCTTCAAGAACAGTGCGGCGACGATTTTTGCTTCGATGAAGCCTTGGGATGACCGTGAATTGCCTTCCCAGGCCCTGGTCGGGGAATTCTTCGGCAAGACCGCGGGCATCAAGGAAGCATTGGTGCTGGCATTCAATCCGCCCGCGATTTTTGGTTTGGGCAATGCAGGCGGCTTCGAGGTCTATATCCAGAACCGCGGCGAAGGCGGCCCGGATAAGATGAATGAGGTGGTTCAGTCATTCATCGGCAAGGCATCACAGGACAAGAACTTTGCTTTCGTCCAGACGCTTTGGCGGCCGCAGACGCCACAGATCTTCATCGATGTTGACCGTGCGCGTGCTGCCGCGCTGGGGGTAAACCTGAATGAAGCGTTCACTACGCTTTCGGCTACGCTGGGGACGCTCTACATCAACGACTTCAACAAATTCGGCCGTACCTGGCAGGTGCTGATGTCGGCGGACTCGGATTATCGCCACAAGCCGGAGGATATCTCGGCGCTGCATGTGCGCGGTGCGAACAACCAGATGGTGCCGCTTTCAGCCTTCACTACGGTGAAGTACAGCACCGGCCCGGATACGCTGGATCGTTTCAACAACCTCCCGGCGGTCAAGCTGATGGGTTCGGGCGCACCTGGTGTCAGTTCGGGCGAAGCGCTGGCAAATGTCGAACGCCTGATGAAGGAAGTGCTCCCCCCGGACTTTACCTATGAGTGGACGGGCGCATCCTTCCAGGAGAAGCGTTCCAGCGGTGCTTCCAGCATGGCATTGGGGATGGCCGCCATCATGGTATTCCTGATCCTCGCCGCCCTGTACGAGCGCTGGACGCTGCCCTTCGCGGTGCTGCTCGCGCTGCCGTTCGGATTATTCGGTGCGCTGGCGGCGGTGTGGCTGCGCAATCTTGTATTCGGAATGCTGGGCTTGCCGATCCCGCCCCTCGCGAACGATATTTACTTCCAGATCGGCCTGGTAACACTGCTCGGCCTTGCCGCCAAGAACGCGATTTTGATCGTGGAGTTCGCGATCATGAAGCAGCATGAGGACGGCATGTCGGCATGGGATGCGGTGCTCGAAGCGGCGCGCTTGCGTTTCCGTCCGATCCTGATGACGTCGCTGGCATTCATCCTGGGCGTATTGCCGCTGGCCATTTCCAGCGGTGCAGGTGCAGGGGCGCGGCAATCAGTGGGTACGGGCGTCATGGGCGGCATGATAGCGGCCACTTTCCTGGCAATTTTCTTCGTGCCGCTGTTCTATCGCTTGATTGCGCGCAACGATAAAAAGAAAGAGGTTCATGATGCGTAACAAACTTGCTGCGCTGTTGATGACGGCGGCACTGTTGCCTGCCTGCAGCTTTCTGCAGACCACTTATGAGAAGCCCGCACCGGAATTGCCTGCATCCTGGAAGAGCTCCAATGAGGGCAACCAAGCGAGTATGGCGGGCGAGCGCTGGTGGACATTATTCAACGACCCGGTACTGGACAAGCTGGTCGACGAGGCGCTAGAGCACAATCATGACGTTGAGGCGGCGGCGGCGCGCATCCTGGAGGCTGAAGCGGTGCTGGGAGTGACGGAAGCCGACCGCTATCCGATTGTGACCGCAGGAGGCGAGGGCAGCCGCACCGGCTCTTCCCGCGCGACTGCCATGCAGCAGCCCGGAATGCCGCGTGTACAGAACAATGTGCGCGTAACGCTCAATGCGAGCTACGAGTTGGATGTGTGGGGGAAATATCGCCGTGCAAGCGATGCCGCTCGCGCGCAACTGCTTGCCACGGAAGCGGTGCGCGATACGGTACGCCTGACATTGACCGCCGATGTCGCCCAGCAATATTTCAATCTGCTGGCAGCGGACGCCCAGGTTGACGTCATCCGCAATGTATTGAAAACGCGCGCCGACAGTTTGGAGTTGCTGCGGCTGCGCGGGAAGTCCGGCCTGGTCTCCGAATACGAAGTGCGCCAAGCCGAAGCGGAGGAGGCTGCTGCGCGTTCGCAACTGGCTTCTGCTTTGAGGGCACAGGAGAATCTGCAGGCAGTGCTGGCGATTCTGCTTGGTCGTTCGCCCCGTGAGGTCATGGAGGGCGAGGTGGCGCGTGGCAATGTGGCAGCTACCCAAGTGCTGTGGGTTCCGGATGGTTTACCATCGGATATGCTGCTGCGCCGCCCCGACATTCGTGAAGCCGAGCAGAATCTGCTGGCACAGGATGCAAGGATAGCGGCGGCTCGGGCGGAGTATTTCCCTTCCATCTCGTTGACGGCGTACCTCGGCTCGGAAAGTTCTACCTTGGCCAATTTGTTTTCCGGACCCGCGGGTATATTCCAGTTCGCGCTGGGATTGGCGCAGCCTATTTTTAACGCCGGGCGGCTGAAGTACACGGTCAAGGCGGCAGAGGCGCGGCGTGGCCAGGCTGTCGCGGCTTACAAGAAAGCGATAGCAAGCGCATTTGGAGACGTACGTACGGCACTGAATAACCAAGTGGCGGCGCGCTCGATATTGCAGGCGGAATCCGAGCGCATCGTTGCGTTGGTGGATGCGCAGCGCCTCGCGAATATGCGCTATGAGGGCGGCGTCTCGAGCCGCCTGGAGTTGCTGGATGCCGACCGCCAATTGCTGCAGGCTCAGCTGGCACGGGTCGATGCGGAAAATGCGCAGCGTGCAGCCGTGGTGGCGTTGTTCAAGGCGTTAGGCGGAAGCTGGAAAACGGCTGAGGACGGCGCGAAATAACCCTTACGCTATTCCGTCAATTTGCAGTTTAAATAAAGCCGGCATTTGCCGGCTTTATTTTGTGCCTCTTTCGATGGTCACGCCCAACTGCTTTACGCCCGGCAATATACCCGGTTTTCCTACTTTCACCTTGACCCAAGGCGTACCAAATTCTTTCAGTATCAATTGGCAAACATGTTCGGCCAACGCTTCGACCAGTTGAAAGCTTTTTTCGGCAAGCGTTTCCCGTATCCGCGCGACAATCTGCCCGTAGTCGATGGTGTCGTCGATGGCGTCTGTCTCGCAGGATCGGCTGTGCGGCATCGCGAGTTCAATGTCGAGAACGATGGTTTGCGGGCGCATGCGTTCCCACTCGGGCACCCCGAGACGGGTTTCGACTTTGACTTCCTGTAAAAAAATAATATCCATTTGACATACAATCGGGGTTTCCAGAATTCTAGAGCATCTGTAATGAACGAGTGGATTTTTGTGGTGGCCGCTTACCTGCTGGGTTCAGTGGCATTCGGTATTATTGTTAGCAAGATGTTCGGGTTGCCCGACCCGCGTACCGTAGGGTCGGGCAACCCGGGTGCGACCAATGTCATGCGCAGCGGCAAGAAGGCGGCAGCGGTGCTGACTTTGCTGGGCGATGCGGGCAAAGGCTGGCTGGTCGTCTGGCTGGCGCAGCATCACGGCTTGCCGCAGGAGTGGGTGTGCGCCCTTGCCATTTCGGTATTCCTCGGGCACCTCTATCCAGTGTTCTATGGCTTCAAAGGCGGGAAGGGCGTGGCGACGGCAGCGGGCATTCTGCTGGGAATCTGGCCTTGGCTGGGAGTGAGCGTGTTGGCGACCTGGCTACTGGCATTCTTGATGTGGCGGGTGTCATCGCTATCCGCATTGATCGCGGCGGCTTTTGCGCCGATCTATGCCGCAGCGTTTTTCGGTTTCAATCTTGTCACGGGAACGGTGCTGCTGCTGTCAGCGATGATGATCTGGCGTCACCGCACCAACATTCGCAAGCTGCTCGATGGGACCGAAGCCGGATTCGGCAAGTCCAAGCCCGGCGATATGCCTCCGCAATAAACGCTGTAAATTTGACCGGCGGTGATCAAGCTTGGGGAGCGGCTAGCTCCGCAAGATCCCAACGTGGCCTGACGGTAAACGCATGCTCGCCGGATGCGGCGTTTTTCAAACGCATTGCACCGGCAAAAGCGATCATCGCGCCGTTGTCGGTGCAGAACTCGAGGCGCGGATAGAAAACCTCGAAATCACGTTTTTTAGCGGCAGTATCCAAGGCTTCGCGCAGGCGCCGATTTGCGCCGACGCCGCCGGAAACGATTAAGCGATCCAGGCCGCATTGTGCCAGCGCGGCAGCACATTTGGCGGTCAGCACTTCCACCACGGCCTCTTGGAACGCGTAAGCAATATCAGCTTTGGCTGCATCGTTCAGCATGACGTTGTTGGCGGCAGTCAACACAGCGGTCTTGAGTCCGCTGAAGCTGAAATTGAGGTCGCCGCTATTCAGCATCGGGCGTGGCAGCTTGAGCGTGCCGGCGCGGCCGGATTCAGCCAGCTTCGAAATGGCCGGGCCGCCGGGATAGGAAAGTCCGAGCAGTTTGGCCGTCTTGTCGAAGGCTTCCCCGGCAGCGTCATCCAGGGTATCGCCCAGCAATTCGTATTCGCCGATGCCGGTGACGCGCATCAGTTGCGTATGCCCGCCCGAAACCAATAGTGCAACAAACGGAAAAGGCGGCGGATTTTCTTCCAGCAGCGGGGCCAACAGATGCCCTTCCAGATGATGGACGCCGATGGCGGGAATGTTCAAGGTGAAAGCCAGCGATTCGGCAACGCTCGTGCCGACCAGCAAGGCGCCCGCCAAGCCGGGGCCCTGCGTATAGGCGATGGCGTCGATATCGGTCAGAGTCAATCCTGCTTCGCGCAATACCTTCTCGGTGAGCGGCAGCACGCGACGAATGTGGTCACGCGAGGCAAGTTCAGGGACGACGCCTCCGTACTCGGCGTGCATCTTGATTTGCGAATGCAAAGCGTGGGACAAAAGGCCTTTTTCGGTATGAAAAAGTGCGATGCCTGTTTCGTCGCAGGAGGTTTCGATGCCGAGAACGATCATTGATTTGCGTATAGAATGACTGAAGTGATTGATAAAATGTAATTCGCTGGCTAGAATAGCAAACTTTTTCGTTGTCTCTCAAGGAGAGAAGAATTCAATGACTACCGTACGTGTTAAAGAGAACGAACCGTTTGACGTTGCCCTGCGCCGTTTCAAGCGCATTATGGAGAAGACCGGCCTGCTGACCGAACTGCGTGCTCGCGAGTTCTACGAGAAGCCGACCTGGGAACGTAAGCGCAAGGCTGCTGCTGCAGTCAAGCGCCATTATCGCCGCATTCGCAACCAGACTCTGCCGCCCAAGCTTTACTAAGCATTGCCCGCAGTGTCGTTGAAATCCCGCATCACTGAAGACATGAAGGCCGCAATGCGTGCCAAGGACGCTCCGCGTCTGGGTGCGATCCGACTGTTGCAGGCGGCGATCAAGCAGCGCGAAGTCGACGAGCGCATCGAGCTCGACGATACGCAGGTGATCGAGGCGATCGAGAAGATGCTCAAGCAGCGTCGCGACTCCATCAGCCAATACGAAGCCGCGAACCGCCACGATCTGGCCGATGTGGAAAAGTTTGAGGTCACGGTGCTGCAATCCTATCTGCCGCAACCTTTAACGGAAGCCGAAATCGCCGTCCTGCTGGACAAGGCGATTGCTGAAACCGGTGCTAGTGGCGTCAAGGACATGGGCAAAGTGGTTGCTGCCGTGAAGCCCCAAGTCGTGGGGCGAGCCGATATGGGAAAAGTATCGGGCCTCATCAAGGCGAGGTTGGGTGGTTAGCCTCTCGCACAGCATGGACGGCCTCGACGAAAAGGAGCGTGAAGCTCCTTTTTTGTTTTTCGGGCACTGATCGATGGCGATTCCGGAATCATTCATACAAGAGTTGCTTAATCGCGTCGATGTCGTCGACGTAATTGATGCCAGCGTGCCGCTCAAGAAAGCCGGTGCGAATTACTCCGCCTGCTGTCCGTTCCATAACGAAAAAACACCTTCATTTACGGTCAGCCCTACCAAGCAGTTCTACCATTGTTTCGGTTGCGGCGCCCACGGTACCGCTCTCGGCTTCCTGATGGAATATCAGGGCCTGGGATTCGTTGATGCCGTGCACGATCTGGCAAAGCGTGTTGGCATGACAGTCCCGCAAGAAACGCGCGTGGTGGACAAGGAGGCGGAGAAGGTTGCGGTCGGCATGCAAGAAGCATTGCAGCTGGCGCTCGGCTATTATCGCGCCGAACTTAAAAAGTCGGAAAAGGCGATTAATTACCTCAAGGGGCGGGGACTTAGTGGCGAAGTCGCTGCGCGTTTCCAGATGGGCTATGCCCCTGCTGGCTGGCAGAATCTGGCGAGCGTCATTCCCGATTACCAATCGGAAGCGCTGGGCGCCGCCGGATTGGTCATTACCAACGAGCGAGGGCGTCGTTACGACCGGTTCCGCGACCGCATCATGTTTCCTATCCATGACCAACGCGGCCAGGTCATCGGCTTCGGAGGGCGTGTTTTAGGCGGCGAGGGAGATGATGCCGGTCCGAAATATTTGAACTCCCCGGAAACCCCGCTCTTCCAGAAAGGTCACGAGCTGTACGGATTGTTCCTGGCGCGCCGGGCCATCCGGGAAGCGGGCCGGGTATTGGTGGTTGAAGGTTATATGGACGTGGTTGCGCTGGCTCAGCTCGGTGTGGGTTACGCGGTCGCAACACTAGGGACCGCAACCACGCCTTACCATATCACCAAGCTCATGCGGCAGACGGATGACATTGTGTTCTGTTTCGACGGCGATGCGGCGGGACGCAAGGCCGCCTGGCGAGCGGCAATCAACAGCTTGCCGGCATTGACTGACGGTTTGCGCCTGAGCTTCCTTTTCCTGCCGCCGGAGCACGATCCGGATAGCTATATACGCGAATTTGGCAAGGATGGTTTCGAGGCGGCGCTCAAGGAAACGCAGCCGTTGTCGCAATATCTGGTACAGACCCTCAGCAGCGCTAACGACATGCAATCGCAGGAAGGCCGCGTCCGATTTCTTAACGATGCGGAGCCGATATTGAAACAGATACAGGCGCCGGCATTGAGTTTGTTGTTGCGCAAGCGTTGTGCTGAGCTGGCTGGGGTTTCCCAGGCCGAATTGGAATCTCTGATGAACCTTGCACAGCCTGCCGCAAAACGTAAGTCAGCCCCGGCACGCAGCTCCCGCAAGCCGCCGACGCTCGTCCGCAGGCTGATACAGATGGTGCTATTGAAACCGCACCTTGCCTTGCAACTGGGGGCTGACATGATCCCGGGTAACGGCCCGGAGGAGGCGGTTCTGGTGCAGCTGATACGGGTGGCAACGGAAAATCCGAAATCGGCGACGTCTGCATTGCTGCAAGCTTTGCGCGGTAGCGTGCCGGAAAACCTGATGGCGGAAATCAGTGCGGAAGTGATGGAAGTGGATGATGCCTTTGAGGTGGAAGACGAGTTTGAAGGTGCCTTGAAGCAATTGCGTGAAAATCTGGATCAGAAAGAGCTTGCGGTAGTGCTGAGGATTGCACAGGAGCAGGGCTTGCAGGCTTTGAGCCAAGAACAGAAAATGCTTTTGCAACAGTTCCGTAGAGGGGCTGTCCAAGGAAATGAACAAAATAAGGTATAATGTACGGTTTTCCCGTTAACCGGATTTGGGGTCGAAAATATGGCTAGCGAGCATCAAAACGAGAAGTCTGAAGTGCATGCCGGAGGCAATAACGGCGATGATCGCCGCACGCGACTCAAGTCGCTGATCGTCCTCGGCAAGGAGCGCGGCTACCTCACATACGCCGAAATCAACGATCACCTGCCTGACGACGTTCAGGACAGCGAGCAGATCGACGGCATTATCGGCATGATCAACGACATGGGCATCCAGGTCTACGAAGAGGCGCCGGACGCCGAGGCCTTGCTGATGTCCGATGTAACGCCGGCAGTGGCCGACGAGGATGCCGTGGAAGAGGCCGAGCAAGCCCTGTCGACCGTGGATTCCGAATTCGGCCGTACCACGGACCCGGTGCGCATGTACATGCGCGAAATGGGTACCGTCGATTTGCTGACGCGTGAAGGCGAAATTGAAATCGCCAAGCGTATTGAAGATGGCCTCAAGCACATGGTGCAAGCCATTGCCGCTTGCCCGACCACGATTGCCGAATTGCTCTCCATGATCGACAAGGTCGAGACGGATGAGCTGCGCGTGGACGAAGTGGTAGACGGCCTGATCGACGCTGATGTCGGTCTGGATGAAGCGCTCGCAGCTGGCGAGGAAGGCGTCGAGGAAGAAGAGGCGGAAGAGGAAGAGGAGGAAGGCGACGACGACGGTGCCAAGGCGGCCGCAGTTTCCGCCGCAGCTCTCGCCCAGCTCAAGGAAGAAGTGCTCAAGCGCTTTGCCGTGATTCGCGTTGCTTTCGAGAAACAGCAGCAAGTACTGCAAAAGCACGGCTCACAGCACAAGAGCTACAAAGCATATCAGGAAGAAATCCTGAATGAACTGATGGCGTTCCGCTTTTCTGCCAAACAGGTGGAAGCTTTATGCGATCAGGTGCGCGCGATGGTAGAAGAGGTTCGTTCGCACGAGCGCAAGATCATGGATTTCTGCGTGGACAAATCCGGCATGCCGCGCCAGCATTTCATCAAGGTTTTCCCGGGCAATGAAGGTAACCTGCAGTGGTTTGAAGATGAAGTGACTGCAGGCAAGGCATACAGCTCCAAGCTTGAGCGCCATCGCCATAATGTGCTGGACCGCCAGCAGCGCCTGCTCGATTTGCAGGACCGTGTCGGCCTGCCGATCAAGGAACTCAAGGAAATCAACAAGCAGATGTCGACTGGCGAGGCGCGCGCACGCCGTGCCAAGCGCGAGATGATCGAGGCCAACCTGCGTCTGGTGATTTCCATTGCGAAGAAGTACACCAACCGTGGTTTGCAATTCCTCGATCTTATCCAGGAAGGCAACATCGGCCTGATGAAGGCGGTGGACAAGTTCGAATACCGCCGCGGCTATAAATTCTCGACCTATGCGACGTGGTGGATCCGCCAAGCCATTACACGGTCAATTGCCGATCAGGCGCGCACGATTCGTATCCCGGTGCACATGATCGAAACCATCAACAAGATGAATCGCATTTCGCGCCAGATTCTGCAGGAAACCGGCCTTGAGCCGGATCCGGCGACCCTTGCGGAAAAGATGGAAATGCCGGAAGAAAAGATCCGCAAGATCTTGAAGATTTCCAAGGAACCCATTTCGATGGAAACGCCGATTGGCGACGACGATGACTCCCACCTTGGCGACTTCATCGAAGACCAGTCCACCATGGCGCCAGTCGATGCAGCTGTATATGCCAGCTTGCGCGATGCAACCAAGGAAGTGCTGGAGTCGCTGACGCCGCGCGAGGCAAAGGTTCTGCGTATGCGTTTCGGTATCGAAATGAATACCGACCACACGCTCGAGGAAGTAGGCAAACAATTTGACGTCACACGTGAGCGTATTCGGCAAATAGAAGCAAAGGCCTTGCGCAAGTTGCGTCATCCCACGCGTTCGGAGCGTCTGCGCAGCTTCCTCGAGACGGGTAACGACTAGAGGCGGTTTACGGGCCTCTAGCTCATGCCTGGTTAGAGCAGCGGACTCATAATCCGTTGGTGCTCGGTTCGACTCCGAGGAGGCCCACCACTTAATACGGCTTGTCGTGAAAGCGGCGAGCCGTATTTTTTATGGGGCAGGGCCAACAGGAGTGTTTGCATGACGCAATCGCAATGCCATTTCGCGGAGGAAGCTCATTGCGATACGCGGTTCTTCAATAAACAAGGTTTCCATATTTTCCGAACTGACTCGCAGTATTTGTGCGTGACTCGATGTCACGACGGCATCCATGGAGCGTGTGGCATTAGTCAGCAAGGCCATCTCGCCAAAGTATTCGCCGGCGTTTACTTGACGTAAAACTTGCCCATCCAGCAGGATGTTCACTGTCCCGGACAGTAGGTAATACATCTCGTTTCCTTTATCTCCTTCATGGAATATGTATTCGCCCTGCCAATAATCCCGGCCAAAATGGTGCATCAATTTATCCAGATATCCGGCATGGTGAGATGTTCCACTAAACAAGTTCTTGAGCAAAAGCACATCCTTTTTTCGCAGTGTGGCAATTAGTTCCGTGCCGAGAAGAAAGGCTGCGAAGCTGTAATAGAGCCAGCCAATGGCAATGAACATGTTCTTCATGCCGCCGAAAATGGTGCCGTAGGATTGCCTGAAAAAGAGGAATAGTTCGAATGCGGGGCGCATCGCTACCCATAAGCCTGCCGTAAGCAGCGACCCGATGAGGATGTGCCTGAACAGCACGCGGACGGGGAAAAATATGCGGTAGAAGATCGCCAGCATGAGAGTGCTGAGCACGATTGAGGACAAGGTGTTCAGCAGCCTGGCGGAAACGAATTCAGGGCGCAGGAATGTCAGCAATTTTTCCAGCATGATGCCGCTGAAGGTGAACAGGAATAGCAGGATAAGAATGCCGATGACCGAGATGGAGTCGGTGGCTGCGCGCCGGATAAACGAAGGTATTTCCACGATAGAAGATATGGTCTGGAAGGAGGCGCGCAGTGCACCGGCAAGCGGAGTCACGGCCCAGAATAATGCAAACAGGCCGAAAGCCCCCCAGACCGCCTTGTGCCGGGAAAGATTATAGACTTCCACCATGATGCGCTGGCTAAATTCTGGAACCAGGTTGCCGGTCAATATAGCCAGTTGAACAATCGCATAATTTGAAGAGATGACCAGGTGGCTAAGCAGGAAAAACATCAGCAGCGCCATCGGAATCAGGGCGAACATCGCGTAGAAGGCGAGCGATGCCGATATGCTGAAGCCATGGTGCCGCTGGAAGGCGGCCAGCGTTTCACGAATGATGAACAGCGGGGTGCGGTATCCTTGCCTTATCAAGGCGTCGCGTGTGCGGTTTACGGTTTGCTTGATGGGTTGCGCCATGAGGCTACCATTGCAAATGGGTGCACATCATTAATCCAGATAACGCAATACTATATATAGATGGCATAAAGCGATGCTGGGAAGCGCCAGCGGAAATGCCATGCGCGATGAGCCGTGGACATTGTAGCTATCTTTAGAAGAGATGGAGCCGATGGCGAAAGGGGATGCGGTGCTTGCATGGAAGCTGTCCAAATATCTAACGGTCAAAGGATTTCACTGCCGTCATCAGGGCCGAGATAATGCCCGGTTCCATGGCAGAATGGCCGGCATCGGGAACCATCGTGAACTCCGCTTCCGGCCATGCATAATGAAGTTCGTGAGCAGTGCAGGGCGGGCATACCATGTCATATCGACCCTGAATGATCTTTGCCGGAATGTGCCGAATGTGGTCGAGGCCATTAAGTAACTCCTGCCCATCGATAAAGCCATTATTGGACAAATAATGTAGTTGGACACGAGCGCGACCAATGATGACCGCTTCTTCCGTAGGCATTGCATTTGTGGAGGGCGCAGGGATTAGGCTCATAATTTCTGCCTCGAAGTGGCTCCAAGCAATGGCCGCTGCAAGAGCGGTTTGCCGGTCATCGGAAAAAATTCTCTTTTGATAAGCGGGAAGAATGGCTTGGCGTTCTACCCTTGACAAGGGACTGACGAATTTTTCCCAAGCTTCGGGGAAGAAGTGCCTTACCTGATAGAGGAACCAATTCAGCTCTTGCGGACGGCATAGAAAAATCCCCCGTAGCACTAGTCCGGTGATGGATTGCGGGTGAGCCCGAGCATAGGCTAACGCCAGCGTACTTCCCCATGATCCACCAAATACCATCCACTTGGAAATGCCCAGGTGCTGTCGAAGTGCTTCCATGTCACGCACAAGATGCAAGGTGGTGTTTTCTTCGATGCATCCCAAAGGCTCGCTACGTTTGCAGCCGCGCTGGTCAAAGAGAATGATGCGATATTCCGCAGGATCAAAAAAGCGGCGCTGGGCGGGTGCGCATCCACTACCTGGCCCGCCATGCAAAATGACAACGGGTTTACCATTTGGATTACCGCATTGCTCAAAATAGAGGCTGTGCAATGGGGACACCGGCATCATGTTCTGATGATAAGGATCGATGGCTGGATAGAGGAGGTCGTCTGGATTGGGCATGGAAGTATGCTTATTAGGTACGGCAATGTTGTGTCGGAGTAAGTTTATACCTATGATAGCACCGCGGTATCGCAGGTATTTCAAGGCCCTAATAAATTTGCGATTGTGGTATTGCAAATAGAATTGGACTGATCTACCATGCACTCAGCACACATTAGGTGTTGCGAAAAGTAGGGTTTAACGGAAGCGCGTATAACTCGGCACAAGAGAAGCGCGTTGCTGGAAGGCTTTACTTTATTAACCCTTAGTTGTAACTACTATGGAGATTGAACATGGAGATGAGCAAACTCAAGATCGCTCTTGGTCTTGCCGCTGGCATGACCATTGCAATGCCAATGGCAGCAATGGCAGCAGCAGATCAAGAAGCAGCAATGGCCGATGCCAACAACTGGGCACACCCACGTGGCCAGCATGACAATTCCGGCTACAGCAAGTTGTCCCAAATTAACAAGGGCAACGTGAAGAACCTGAAGGCTGCCTGGACGTTCGCTACCGGTGTAAACCGTGGTCACGAAGGTTCCCCGGTTGTCGTCGGCAACATGATGTACGTTCACACTGCATTCCCGAACAACGTGTATGCTCTGGATCTGAACGACAATCAAAAGATCGTTTGGTCCTACTTCCCGAAACAAGACCCGTCCGTTCAAGCAGTTCTGTGCTGCGACAACGTGAACCGTGGTCTGGGCTTCGGTGACGGCAAGATCTTCCTGCAACAGAACGACGGTATGCTGGTCGCTCTGGACGCGAAGACTGGCGCAAAGGTATGGGATGTTAAGAACACCGATCCTAAGGTCGGCGCTACTAACACCAATGCTCCTCACGTTATCAAGGACAAGGTCCTGACCGGTTGTTCCGGTGCTGAATTCGGCGTTCGCTGCTTTATCGCCGCATACAACATCAAGGACGGCTCCCTGGCATGGAAGGCATACAGCACCGGCCCGGATAGCGAAGTTCTGATCGGCAAGGATTTCAACAAGGATAATCCTCACTACTCCGCACTGTCCGTCTACCAAGACGTCAACGGCGGCAACAAGCAAGGCGGTTCCTTCAAAGCTCTGTCCAAGGACCAACTGAAGTTCCCGGAAACTGACCTCGGCGTCAAGACCTGGCTCAAGCCGCAAGCTGTTAAGGATGGCTGGCAACACGGTGGTGGCTCCGTTTGGGGCTGGTGGCCGTATGATCCGAAGTCCAACCTGGTTTACTACGGTACCGGTAACCCGTCCGTATGGAACCCGGACGTTCGTCCTGGCGACAACAAGTGGTCCATGACCATCTTCGCACGTGACGTAGACACTGGTATCGCCAAGTGGGGCTACCAAATGACTCCTCACGATGAGTGGGACTATGACGGCATCAACGAAGTGATCCTGTTCGACAAGGGTGGCAAGAAGTATGCATTCCATACTGACCGTAACGGTTTCCACTACACCTTTGACGCAGCAAATGGTTCGTTGGTTGTCGCTGAGAAGGCTCACCCCTTCATCAACTGGGCTACCCACGTTGACATGAAGTCCGGCGTGCCGCACAAGGATGCCAAGTATTCTACTCACCAAGACTACAATGCCAAGGGTATCTGCCCGGCTGCTCTGGGTGTGAAGGATCAACAACCGGCTTCCTACTCTCCGAAGACTGGCCTGATGTACGTTCCGCTGAACCACGTTTGTATGACCTACGAACCGGTTGAGTCCAAGTACGTTGCCGGTCAACCTTGGGTTGGCGCTACCCTGACCATGTTTGCTGGTCCGGATGGCGTGATGGGTGGCTTCCAAGCATGGGATCCAATAAAGGGCAAATCCGTGTGGTACAACAAGGAGAAGTTCTCCGCATGGGGTGGTTCTCTGGCTACTGCATCCGACCTCGTGTTCTATGGCACCCTGGATCGTTGGTTCAAGGCTGTTGATGCGAAGAACGGTAAAGAGCTGTGGAAGTTCCAAGTTGGTTCCGGTGTGATCGGCAATGCCTTCACATACGGCCACAAGGGTAAGCAATACGTTGGCGTGCTGTCCGGTATCGGCGGCTGGGCTGGCGTGGCGATGAACCTGGGCCTGACCAATGACACCGACGCACTCGGTGCCGCTGGCGGTTACAAGGAACTGACCAAGTACAACGCTGCTCCTGGCGGCGGTGCACTGAACGTGTTCGCTCTGTAATTGAAGTCGAAAGACCGATAGTTATAGAACTAACCGTTAGTTAGTATGTCACACAAGCACCCCGCTTCGGCGGGGTGCTTTTTGTCTGCAACTGCAACATAACTAACTGACGATGAGGTGAAGTGTAATGTTGAAACAATTAAATAAGATTGCAGCAACGGCAGCTTTCTGTATGTTGGCTGCAAATGTTTATGCCGGGGCTGGAGCGGAATTGGAAGTGGATCCGGAAACGGGCCGCGGCGGAGAACCCACGCGCGCAGAGGATCCAACGGCGTTCCGCGTATGCGCGGATAGAGATAACCTACCGTGGTCGAATGACAAGCAGGAAGGTTTTGAGAATAAGATCGCAGAATTGATTGCAAAAGACCTGGGGAAAAGGCTTGAATATCAATTCTGGGTGGATAGGTTCGGATTCGTTCGTAACACGCTGAATGCTCGACGCTGCGATGTCATGATCGGTACGGTGGCGGGCAACGATATGATGCTGACGTCCAAGCCTTACTATCGATCTGGCTATGCATTCGTTTATCGCAAAGATAGCGGAATGAAAATTACCGATTATGACTCTCCAGATTTAAAGAAGGCAGTCATTGGCCTTGTTGGTATGACACCTCCGACACGCCCGCTGGAAGATAAAGGTTTGCTCGGTAACTCCAAGCCCTACCGGCTATGGCGAGACCTTAACCAGCCACCGAGCCTATTGATCGACGACGTCGTCAAGGGCGAGATCGATGTTGCAATCGTCTGGGGCCCCATTGCTGGTTATTACGCGAAAAAAGCACCTGTTGAACTGGTGGTTGTCCCGGCTCCCGAGTACGCGGAAACAAACGTGCATGGCAAGTCGTATTGGAATATTTCCGTAGGCGTTCGTAAAAGGGAAAAAGAGCGCTTGGCCATGATTCAGGATGTATTGGATCGTCGCCATGCCGACATTATCAAGATTCTTGACGAATACGGGATTCCACATGTTCCGGTAGTGGTAGAAAAACGTGGAGAGGCTGAAGAACGCGGCGACGCGATTCCGAAATTCCATTAATTAAGTAGTAGAGCCGCCGACATGCGTTGTCAACCATGTCGGCGTTATTTCGTTATTTGTTTACAGTTTGAGTTGTTGCGGACTGCATAGATTCAACAAGGTTTTGATTAATAAACGAGGAGATGTTATGAAAGGCAAGATGGTAGTAGGTAAGATGACTTTGTTTGTTTCTATGCTCGCCGTTGCAGGCTTGATGCCTCTTCAAGCGAATGCAGAGTGCAAATTCGAGTCCACGAAGGCAGGTAATGCTCCGTTCACAGTCAAGCCTACCGAGAAGGATTCTGCTGAAGCCAAGGAATTCCTGGAAACCTGTAAGAACCCGTACACGAAGATGTATGTTGCAGACCCGGAAAAGGCGAAGGCCGGCAAGAAGCTTTTCGGCTACTACTCCTGCACTCAATGTCATGGCGGCAACGCTGGCGGTCAAACAGGCCCAAGCATTATTGACGATACATGGCAGTATGCGAAGCACCAAACGGACAAGGGCCTGTTTGAAACTATTGCGAATGGTAGTGATGCCGGCATGCCCGCATGGCACCAACAGCCGGCAGGCAACCCGGAACTTCTCAGCACGGACGAAATCCTAAAGATTATGGGTTGGTTGCGCGCGAGCTTTAAAGGCAGCGACCAGTCCAAACCCTGGCTGAAGTAAAGCGTTGATGTTTTGATAACGGCCACTTTAGTGGCCGTTTTCTTTATATGCCAGCAGATTGCAGGTTAGAATAAAACCACAATCAATAATCCAAAGGAGAAATACATGCGAAAGATGCATATCACTTTTATTGCCGCTTTGATGGCATTCGGAATTGCTGCCTGTGGAAAGAATGATGGTAATGGAACTGCTGCAACAGATGCGGATGCAAAGTCTGGATCCGATGCAAAAATGGTTGAGTTCGTGACGACCCAGGATGGCAAACCGCTGGAAATCAAAGCAGAGCTGTTCGATACGCCAGCAGCGAAAGAATTCATGACTACGGGTAAGAATCCTTATATCGGAAACCAGGAAGCGATCGACAAGGGTAAAAAACTGTACCAGTTATATTCGTGCACGCAATGCCATGGTGGCGATGCGCAAGGTCAGACTGGTCCGAGCCTGCATGGCCCTGACTATAAGTATGCAAAAGACGCAACGAACAAGGGTATGTTTGAGACCATCTGGCACGGTACCAATGGCGGCATGGGTGCGAAAGGTAAAGGTCTGATGGATCCGTCCGATCCCAATAATGGCCTTACCGTCGATGAAACCTTGAAAATCATCGCATGGATCAGAACACACGGAAGCACAACCGGTAACGAATAAAAATAAACCAGGGAAGGGTTTATATGGCATTGCAATCCCAATCGCCAGTAACGCCACATCATGTGGTGATTGTTGGCGGCGGAGCGGGTGGTCTGGAATTGGCCACCCGCTTGGGTGATAAACTGGGGAAAAGCGGCAAAGCGGCAATTACCCTCGTTGATAAAACATCCACGCATTTATGGAAGCCGCTGCTGCATGAGGTTGCGGCTGGAAGCATGGATATCGACCAGCATGAGCTGGAATATCTGGCGCAAGCCCGTTGGCATCATTTCAGATTTCGGCTTGGTGCGATGGAGGGACTGAGTCGCTCAATGAAGGAAATCACGCTTTCTCCCGTCTTCGATGACGACGGTAAAGAGCTCATTTCCCGGCGCTCCCTCAAGTACGATACATTGATCATTGCTGTCGGCAGCGTCTCCAATGATTTCGGAGTACCTGGAGTCAAGGAGCATTGCATCGCGCTCGATACACAGGCAGAAGCGGCTGTTTTCCATAGAAAGTTGATCAACGCTTGCCTTCGTGCCCAGACGCAAGAGTGGGGGGTGGGGCAGGGTCAGTTGGATGTAGCGATTATCGGTGGCGGCGCAACTGGCGTGGAACTGGCAGCCGAGTTGCACAACACGACGCGCGAATTAACCGCGTTCGGACTAGATCGGATTGATCCTGACCGAGATATCCGACTTAGCGTGATCGAAGCTGCGCCGCGCGTACTCCCGGCATTGCCTGAGCATTTATCGCTGGCGGTTCAGAAACAGCTGAGCAGTCTTAACGTAGATCTACATCTCGGTAAGCGGGTGACCAAGGTTGATAACAACGGCGTCTACACCGGGGAAGATCACTTCATTCCGGCAAAGCTGGTGGTTTGGGCTGCTGGAATCAAAGCACCGGATTTCCTCAAGAATATCGATGGTCTCGAGTCGAATTGGTGCAATCAACTGTTGGTGAAATCGACCTTGCAGACGACGCTGGATCCGGATATTTTTGCGTTCGGGGATTGTGCTGCCTGCCCATGGCCCGAGCAAGGCGAGGGACAGCTGGTGCCGCCGCGTGCCCAGGCAGCCCATCAGCAAGCCTCGCTGCTGGTGAAAAGTGTGATCAATCGCATCAATGGCAAGCCGCTGCCGGAATACAAGTACCGTGATTTCGGATCGCTGGTGAATCTCGGAAAATATACAACGGTAGGCAATTTGATGGGCGGATTGACCAAGGGAGATCTGTTTATACAGGGCTTTGTTGCGCGCATCATGTATCAGTCGCTGTACAAAATGCATCTCTATGCGCTGCATGGCATGACGAAGGTGGTGCTGGATACGATCGCCCGTATGATCACACGGCGTACCGAACCGCACGTGAAATTGCACTAATCAAGTAGTGCACTTATCAAGCCGCTTGCATATTGCAAGCGGCTTTTTTATGAGTGAGTCGCAGGACCCTGGTTGCGGTACACCCGGTAAATGATGCTCATGGCGAGGCTAACGAAGGCGCCAAAGAGCATCACGATCCACATGATGGACATTTCGGCTTTTACCATCATGGTATAAGCCCCGATCATCAAGAGTATCCCCAGATTCTCGTTAAAATTCTGCACTGCGATTGAGTGGCCGGCGCCAATCAAGATATGGCCCCGATGCTGCAGCAATGCGTTGAGGGGAACGACGAAATAGCCTGCCAGAACACCGATGGCAAACAGCATCAACGCGGCAATATGCCATTCACTAATGAAGATCATCGCCGCTACCAGAAAGCCCATGATAATGCCTGCAGGCAGGACTTTTACCGACTCTTCGAGCTTGACGTATCGCGCAGCGAAAACAGAGCCGAATGCGATGCCGAATGCAACCATCGCTGTAAGCTGGGTCGCCTTGTCCAGGCCAAAGCCGAGCGCAACCGCAGCCCAGGCGATGACGACAAGGCGCATGGTCGCGCCAGCCCCCCAAAACAACGTTGTCACGGCAAGTGATACCCGGCCTTGTGGATCACGCCATAGGGCGATGAAGGCATGCCAGAAATCGTGCAGCAAATAGAACAGCGTTTTTCGCGGAATTGTGTGATCGATGGGTACGTGGGGGATATACATGTTGAACCCGGCCGCGGCGACGTAAAGGACGGTAATGACGATCATCGCCAAACGGGGGTCGACGGAAGCCATGTGGCCGCCTATCACGGCACCCAGAATGATGGCACCGACCGTCGTGCCTTCCATCCAGCCATTGGCTTTGACTAACTGATCCTGAGGCAGGTATTCGGTCAGGATGCCGTATTTTGCTGGCGAGTAGGAAGCAGCACCGATGCCAACGATTCCGTAGGCATACAAGGGCGGCATCCCCATGAGCATGGATAGCGAACCAATGAACTTGATGGCATTGGAAATGAACATTACCCGGCCTTTGGGTAATGAGTCCGCAAATGAGCCCACAAAGGGAGCGAGCACAATATAGGAAATGACAAATACGCCCTGGAGTACGGGCGTATGCCATTCGGGGGCGCTCATTTCGACGAGCAGAGCGATGGCTGCGAACAGCAGCGCATTGTCGGCGAGAGCCGACAAGAACTGCGCCATCAAGATGATGTAAAAGCCTCGATTCATGACGAAATCACGACGGTACGTAATTGCTTGCGTCGCAATTACAACCGCTAGAGTACCTCGGCAGCGAAATCGGCAAGGCGCGAGCGTTCGCCGCGCATCAGCGTAACGTGTCCGTTATGTTGCCAGCCCTTGAAACGGTCAACGACATAGGTCAGGCCGGAACTGCCTTCGGTCAGGTAGGGGGTATCGATTTGAGCGATATTCCCCAGGCAGACCACTTTGGTGCCGGGTCCGGCGCGCGTGATTAATGTTTTCATCTGCTTGGGCGTCAAATTTTGTGCCTCGTCGATGATCAGGAACTTGTGCAAGAACGTGCGGCCGCGCATGAAGTTGAGTGACTTGATCTTGATCCGCGTACGAATCAGATCCTGGGTAGCGGCCCGACCCCAGTCGCCCGCTTCGTCATCGGTTTTGTTGAGTACGTCGAGATTGTCTTCGAGCGCCCCCATCCAGGGAGCCATTTTCTCTTCTTCGGTCCCCGGCAGGAAGCCGATGTCTTCTCCTACCGGCACGGTAACGCGCGTCATGATGATCTCGCTGTAGATTTTCTTGTCGAGCGTCTGCGTCAAGGCGGAAGCGAGCGTCAGCAGCGTTTTTCCGGTACCGGCCTGACCGAGCAAAGTAATGAAGTCGACTTCGGGGTCCATCAGCAGATTGAGTGCGAAATTCTGCTCGCGGTTCCTGGCGGTGATACCCCAGATATTGTTTTTTGCTTGCGTGTAATCCTTCACGACTTCGAGGACAGCGGTTTTCCCCTGCTGCTCGCGCACAATCGCATGAAAGGGTTTCTCGAATTCGTAGTAAACGAATTCGTTGACCATAAAGCTCTGGCACATCGGCCCCGTGATCCGGTAAAACATCTTTCCGGACTCCTGCCATGACTCCATTTCCTTGCTGTGCTTTTCCCAGAAATCGACAGGGAGCTCCTTCATGCCGGTATACAGGAGCTCGGTGTCTTCCAGAACCTTGTCGTTAAAATAATCCTCCGCAGCAATACCCATGGCCCGGGCCTTGATGCGGATATTGATGTCCTTGCTGACAAGAATGACCTGGCGCTCGGCATACTGCTTCTGCAGATAGACCACTACGCCGAGGATCTGATTGTCAGCCTTGCTGCCGGCCAGCATCGGCAGTTCCACGCTGACCGCCTGCGTCTGCAGGAACAGGCGGCCGGTGCTGAAATTGTTGTTGTTGACGGTGAGAGGGCAGCCTTCTTCCAGGTTTGCAAAGCGGGCGCTGACGATCTCTTCAAGGTTGCGGCTGGCTTGCCGGGCATTTCTCGCAACTTCGGTAAGGCCCTTCTTGTTATTGTCCAGTTCTTCCAGCGTCACCATAGGCAGATAGACGTCGTGTTCCTCGAATCGGAACAGGCTGGAGGGGTCATGCATCAATACATTGGTGTCGAGTACGAACAGCTTGGTATGGGCGCCGCGGTTTTTTGCCATGCGAGTAAAGCTTCCCTAGATTGATTGAATGAAATCGAGCACCGCCTGGGCATGATTCGGAACCTTCACGCCACGCCATTCCTGTCGCAATACGCCTTTGTCGTCGATAACAAAGGTGCTGCGTTCAATACCGCGAACCTGCTTGCCATACATGTTTTTCATCTTGATGACGCCAAACAATGTGCAGGCCAGTTCCTCGGTATCCGCGAGCAGATCGAATGGAAAATTCTGTTTTTCCTTGAAATTCTCGTGCGATTTCAGACTATCCCGCGAAATGCCGAAAATTTCCGCGCCGGCTTTCTTGAACTCAGGATACAGATCGCGAAACTGCTGGCCCTCGGTGGTGCAGCCCGGTGTCGCGTCCTTGGGATAGAAGTACAGGACAAGTTTGATGCCGGCATATTGCGAAAGTTTGAATTGCCGATTGCCGGTCGCAGGTAGTTCGAAATCGGGTATGGCTTGATTCAACATGATGTGAGAGTCTAACGCTTAACGCTGTCATTGTTGTTAAAAAATATCGGCGAGGCAATAGATTGCAATGAATATTCCCGTGATGGATAAAAGTACCGAGCGAGCACGAGTATTTTTTGCCTTGTGGCCTTCCCCTGATCTGCGCCGACAGTTACATACGCTGGCATTGCAATACCAGAAACTACATGGCGGGCGGGCGATGCGCGCGGAAACGCTGCACCTTACGCTGTTATTCCTGGGAGAGGTGCAGCGAGGCAAAATCGAGGGGCTGCGGCAGCATGCCGGCGAACTGTCTATTGCACCCTTCTCCTTCTGCCTGCAGCACATTAAATGCTGGCGGCATAACCAGATTGCCTATGCCGCGCCCGAGGATGGCGTCGCTCCGTTACTGAAACTTTCCGAAATTTTACGTGGAGTTACCGACAATGCCGGTATCGAATTGGACAGGCGCGGCTTCACTCCCCACGTGACTCTGCTGCGGAAGTTGACACAACCTTTCGATGTCCAGCCGGTCACGCTTCCCGAGTGGCGCGTCGATGAGTTTTCCTTAGTTGAATCAGCGCCTGATATGAATGGGCCGCGTTATCGGAATCTGCATACTTGTCGCTGCAGGTGAGAACGGGCTATTCGTTGCGGCGAGGAAGCTCAAGGCTGACGATAGTGCCTCCACCTTCACGCAAATGAAACGCGAGGCTGCCGCCCAAGGCTTCACAGGCTTTGAACGCGAAGGGTATGCCCAGTCCCGTTCCGAAGCGTTTCGTCGATGGGCCGGGGCTGAGCGAACCCGGATCCGGCGTGAAAGGCATTCCTGCTCCGCGATCCTCAATATGTACGCTCACTCGATCGGACGTTAGGTCACAGGCGATGGTAATGACGTCTCCGGTAGCGGACGCGTCTATCGCATTCATCAGCAAGTTGTACAGCACTTGCTCCAGCAAATGCTCATCCAGCGTGACGCTATCGTTGCCATCGTTGATACGAAGTTCCACCGACATCGACTCTTCCTTGAGCCTCTGCTGCAAAGGCGCAAGCGCTCCATGAATAACAGCTAGCAAGCTGCAGGGGATGGGCTGCGGCTTGAGCGGGTGCAGATAAGCCAACATGGCACCGGTCCAGCGCTCCAGTCGATCAACGGCCCCGATAATGCCGGCGAATGCTTCACGCGTTTCGCTATCCAATTCTGGCGTGTCCGCTACTTGGGCTGTCGCCCGGATGCTGGCGAGCGGGTTCCGGATGTTATGGGCCAGCATCGGGACCAACGCGCCTTGTGCCGCCTGTTTTTCGCTGCGCACCAAGGCTTCCTGGCTGCGCGAGAGGTCGGACGCCATGCGATTGATGGCCTCCGCCAGCGTCGCCAGTTCCGCGGCGCCTTCTGCCGGCGCCTTGTGTTCCAGCCTGCCGGCACTGATTTCCGTGGTGGCGTGCAGGATGTCCGATATCGGCCGAACAATATCGCGTTTCAGGAAAAAACGGGAGAACACCAACAGTAGCGCTGCCAAACCGATGGGAATGACGAGAAGGATAATCGCGGTGCGATTCGCATCCTCCAGCCGTTGCTGCAATTCCTTCTGCTTGAGTGTCAGCAGTCGCTCCGCGTGCGCGGAAATTGCTTCGTAGCGGCTGAAAACGCCGGATTCGAGATCGGTATTGAGTGCCTTGCGAAGGGCGTCGCTGGGCATTTCGTTATGGCGGTGCAGGATATCGCCGGTTTCACGAAGGAAATCGCGATAGCTATGTTCGAGCTGGGCAATGGCATCCAGTTCGGCTGTCCCGACTGCCGTCCCGCGCAGCTCTCGGAAATGACGCTCGACGGATTGCGTATAGCTGTCGTATTCCGCCCGCGCTTGGGAATCATCGAGAAAATATGCGTCGAAAAGCTCTTTCATCTGGCGGTAAAGATCGCCGCGCGTTTGCTGGATTTCCTGGATCAAGCGATTGATGCGCAGCGATTCGTAGGAAGCCTGCTGCCAGTAGTGTATGCCTGTGGCACCGGCCACCCCGGCCAGCACGATGAGCAGGATGAAAATCAACTCATGGGTCAGCAGCAGTTGTCTGAGCGATTTCGATTTGCGCTGCGCCATGGCTGGAAACTTATTCCAGGCGGAAGGAAACCGGGACGCGCACGGTAAAGCTGCGTCCGCGCAAGGCATCGGGAATAGGCGGCGGCTGCACCATCCGTTTTACCATTTCCTGGGCTTCGGTATTGAATACTTCGCGGTCGCTGGCCTGTTCAATATTGACGGACGTCACTTTGCCATTGGCATCGATTTCCAGCAGCAAGCTTACGGTCCCTTCCCAACCGCGCATCTGGGCGATGCGGGGGTAACGCTTGTGCTTGCCGATTTCCCGGCTGAGCGAATTGCCGTACGCTTGTCGCGCCGATTCGATATCCGCCTCGGAAGGACCCACCGGTTTGGGCGGCTCGGGCGGTGGCGGGGGCGGAGCGGTCACTGCCGGCGGCGGAGCTTGCGGCTTGGGTGCAGCGGTAATCACCGGTGGAGCAGGCGGCTCCGGGCGTGGCTCCGCCGGAGGAGGTGGCGTATCAGGAACCTTGACCGGCGCTGGCTTCTCTATGAGTTTGGGCGGATCGGGCCGTTTCACAGGCTGCGGCTCGGGCTTGGGTTCAGGCTTGGGCGGCTCCGGTTCTGGTGGTTGAGGCGGTGCGATCACTTCCGCCGGCGGTTCTGGTTCCGGTTGCACCAGTTCTACCGTCAAGGGTGGTTTTTGCACCGGCGTGTCGGATTTGAAGGGATGCAGAAAAGCGGCCAGTATTGCATGCAGAACGACCGATGCAACCAAGGCCCATGCCAAGCTGTAATGTTTGAAATGATCGGAAAAGCCGGCGCCGGGCATGAGAGGTTTTCTGAAAGCTGCTGCGTTGAGGAATGATTAAAAGGCTGCATTATAGCAGCACGAGAAACGCAGCTTATCCCGTAAAGCCTTCTAAAAAACAACAGGATGCACGGTGGATACGAGCAGGCATCCTCTTATTCCCATTCCAGTACGGGGAAAAGGAGGTTCACATTGCGGCGATTGACGATGTCGAATAAAACCCAGTTTTCCTTTTCGGTCGCGGCCGCGGTATCCATGGCCTGCTCCATGGACTCGCCCTTCTTGATGCTGCTGCGAATATCCGCAAGCAGTGTCTCCAGATACTGCTGCTCATTGTTCAACGCCAGGTTCCAATCCGTTACTACGGGGCCATGCCCTGGAATAACCCGTAGCGGCGATACGCTGCGTAACTTTTCTATGACGCTGAGCCAGCCCTGGACATCGCCATCGATGGAAGGCGTGCGTTCGACAAAAAGCAGATCTCCGCTCCATAGCGTCGAGGTGTTGTGATCAAACACAGTCAGGTCGGTATTCGTGTGGGCAGTTGGAAAGGCGGTCAGTTGCAAGGCGCGGCCGCCCAGATCCAGCTCCAGCGAAGTGGAAACCGCCTGTGTCGGCTTGACGATTTCGCTGCCGGCAGCGGCTTCGCCCAGCCAGGTTGCGTTGTTGCGCAGGTAAACATCCTTGCGCAATTCCATCGCTTTGGCGAGATTGGCATGGCCGACGAAGACAGGTTTGTCGGCAAGGAAAGCGGCATTGCCGAATATGTGATCGGGATGCACATGGGTGTTGATCACGTAAAGAATGGGCAGCGCGGTGACCTTGCGCACTGCTTCCTTCAAGCGTTGTCCAACTGCCAGACTCCCGCCGGTGTCGACAATGGCGACCCCTTTTTGGCCGACGACGAAGCCGATATTGCTGATGTCGCCGTGATAACCCTGGTCCAGGTCTTCATGCGCGCCGCGATGCACGTAAATGCCCGAAGCCACTTCTTCCATAGGCAAGGGCTCCGCGCGCGCAGCGAGGCAAAAGCATAGTCCGGCGAACAACATGACAACTTTATGCATGAAACTTTACCTTTGATGTATGGCCTTAAAAAGCGTGATGAAAGCGGGGGCTATTATGCCATCTGCGTTTGGACTGCCGGGTAGCGGCACGGTTCTGCTCTACGCTTGCGATCACGTGCTTTTGCCGATGTTGAATACGGCAAAAAAGTGTATATTTCGGCAGGGCTCCAGTGCTCCGATACTGGAAATTGTTTAATCGACGACAGGCTGATGTGATGAACACCGAACGTTATACGAAAACAGCGATTATCCTGCATTGGCTGATCGCATTGCTGATTATCGCGATGCTGGCGCTGGGCTTCTGGATGCATGAGCTTCCCAAGGACGCCCCCAAGACCGCCGCTTTCGATTTATTCAACCTGGGCCTCTATACGGTAACGCTTCCTGAGCCCGTATCGGTACGTACGTTTTACTTCAATCTCCATAAATCCATTGGCGTGACCTTGCTGGCCATCATCCTGTTCCGGGTCTTCTGGCGCCTTACCCATACGGTGCCGGCCTTTCCGGAGACCATGAAGGACTGGGAAAAGAAGCTCGCCTATGCCGGGCACAAGGCCTTGTATGTATTGATGCTGGTGATGCCGCTCAGCGGATTCATCATGTCGGTTTACAGCAAGTGGGGCATTCTGTGGTTCGGCATGCCGCTGGTGAAGGGGCTAGACAACCCGACATTGCGCGATTTTTTCAAGGAAGTGCATGAAATTACCGCTTGGCTGTTGCTGATTACCATCGTGCTTCACGTGGCCGCAGCCATCAAGCACAAGGTGATCGATAAGGACGACATCATGAAGCGCATGTCCTTGCGAGGCTGACCGAAATAAGAAAATCAAAGGGCGCTTCAGGCGCCCTTTTTTATGTGGCCGAGAGATCAGCCTTTTACCTCGAGTGCCTGCGTAAAGGATTTTCCTTCGTTGTCGTCCGCCTTCACTTCAAGCTTGCCTGGGCCATCGGGCAAGTAATTGAAGCGCAGGTACGGATCCTCCGAAACCCCGACCGCGAAATCGGCATGCATCACCGGCTTGCTGTTATGCGTAAAAGTAACTTTCTGAATGTAAAAGGCGGGCTTGAATCCTCCGGATGCCAGGTCGCGCTGCAAACCGGTGAACATCGGATGCTTGATGTGAAAGGTGGCGGCCGTGGGCTCGCCGAATTTTACCGGCGCTTCCACATTCATCTTGATCTTGCCGGCAGCAGCACGAATCGCGGTATCGTCGCCATCGACCAGGCCCCCGCAACCGCCCGCCGCGCGGATCGCAATTGCGGTCACGTATAGTTTCCCATCTGCCGTTTCACCCACGGCGTGGATGTAGGAGTCGGTCTCCATGCGAATACGGGTAGAAAGTTGCGGCTTGCCGCTCATTTCAGTGAAATGGTAGATCGCCGCCAGCGGAATCGGGTTGGCATCGACGATGACATAAACTTTCTTGATCGCATCCTGCTCACCCAGGCTTTTGTCGATGGTGAGCGTAATCGGTACCTGCGCACCGCTTTCAGCCCGCTTGGGACCTTCCAGCTTGATAAAGGAAGCCGGCTCCAGGGTTTTCCCGGCGAAGAAGCTTTCCTTGAGCGCCGGCCACAGCTGATCGGATGCCTCGGCCAGTGCATTTCCGCTATACGCCAGACTAAGGCCTATAGCGGCGATAAAAAGTTTATAACCCCGTGTCATCCGCATGATGAAGCTCTCCTGATCCCTGTTCTTTTATATTAGCAAAACTGCACATACCGGATTGATATTTCAAAATGGAAGTTCAATCGAACGCCATCGACTGCTCGAACGGAATCGGGTTGGATGCTTCATTATCCTGCCCCTTGAAGGCCCGATCGACGAGGTAGAGCGCATTGGCGAGGTGCAGGTCTTCCGGCACCTTCTGGCCGTTGGTCACGTAGTGCAGGTCCAGCCCATGCCGGATCAGGCAATCGATCGCCGGGGCGATGGACACCGACTCGTCGATCTTGGACAGGATCACCCCGTCCATGCCGGAACCGCGGTAGGCCCGCACGATGTCGTCCAGCGTCACGTTCTGCGCCGTGGCCGGCAGCAGCAGGTGGC